>Ga0307477_10000029_pt1 | contig 250176 bp, 232 predicted proteins | sample atmos_gasesECM2C_FD_203316 | JGI IMG/M metagenome (GOLD analysis project Ga0307477, IMG submission 203316) | Hardwood forest soil microbial communities from Morgan-Monroe State Forest, Indiana, United States - atmos_gasesECM2C_515 | ecosystem: Environmental > Terrestrial > Soil > Temperate...
AGGCTCACGTCGAGGGTCATCCTCTCCGCTATCCGGTATTCCCCAGCGATGAACCGCTCGAGAGCGCTCTCGAGCGAGGCCGGGTCCACCTCTGTGAGATAGCCGAGCCGCCCGAGGTTCACCCCCAATACCGGCACACCCCTCGAGGCGATGGAGGCGACCGTGCGTAGCATCGTCCCGTCGCCGCCGAGGCTCACGGCCAGGTCCATCTTCGCGTCGGCTAGCACGGCGGGCGCGTCGGTGGGCAGCCCTTCCGGCGCCCTCTCGCCGTCCTCGCGGCAGTGGTCGTAGTCGCTGTACAGGGCCGAGACCTCGTGTCCGCGCGACCGGAGCCAGTCGCCGGCGCGCTGCGCTATCTCCGCCGCCTCGGCGCGATCGGGGTGCACGACGAAGGCCACGGCGACCATCTGCGCGCCCGTCGCCTCTAGGCCCGACCGGAGTCGGGCGACCCGGCCACAGCGGCGTCGAGCATCTCGCCGAGCCCGGCGGCCCTGTCGTCGCCAGCCGAGCGGGCGTGGAGGAAGTACTCAGCGTTGCCTGCGGGGCCGAGGAGGGGCGAGGCCATCGCGCCCATGATGCTCGATCGGGCGGCCAACAGCGCCCTCGCCACCCGCTCGAGCGCCGCACGGCGTTCGGCGGGGTCCCGCACCACCCCGCGACCTCGGCTGGCCACATCCTTGCCGACCTCGAACTGGGGCTTCACGAGCACGACCAAGTCGGCTCCGGGGGCCGCCATCTCCCGCACGAGGAGCTCGGCAACCTTGGTGAGGGAGATGAAGGAGAGGTCGGCCACCACGAGGCCGAAGGGGACGTTGCCGGTCGAGGCGAGGTCCAGGTGCCGCAGGTTCGCACGTTCGAGCGACGTGACCCTCTCGTCCTCGCGCAGGCGCGGGTGCAGCGCAGCGCGAGCGACGTCCACCGCCACCACGTGCGAGGCGCCGCGCTGGAGGAGGCAGTCGGTGAACCCGCCGGTGGACGAGCCCACGTCCAGACAGCGTCTGCCGCGAGCCTCGACAGCGAAGCCGTCCAGCGCGGCATCGAGCTTCTCCCCGCCGCGCGAGACGAACCTGCGGCCCTCGACGACGGACAGCGGCTCGGCTTCGGCAACCATGCGGGCCGGCTTGTCGGCCACCGCACCTGCGACCCGCACGACCCCCCGATCGACGAGCTCGGCCGCCTGATGGCGGGTCTCTGCGAGCCCGCGCCGCACCAGCTCGGCGTCGAGCCGCCGGCGCGCTCCCGATCCCCTCAGGCGCGTGACCTGCGCGTGGTGGCCGCCTTCTTCGCAGGAGCCCTCTTCGCCGGAGCCTTCTTCTTCACGGCGGCCTTCTTCGCCGGCGCCTTGCGCTTGGCCGGCGCCTTGCGAGCGGCTGCCTTCTTCGCCGACGCCTTGCGAGCGGCTGCCTTCTTCTTGGCGGGGGCCTTCTTCTTGGCGGGGGCCTTCTTCGCCCGGCGCGCGGCGGGGCGCTTCGCCGCCTTTCTCGCGGCGGCCTGTCCACGCTCGAGGATGCGCGCCACTCTCTTCGCCAGCTCGTCGATGTTCGTCACACCGACGTCCGAGAGCTGCGAGCGGACCTCCTTGCGCACGGTCGAGATGAACGCCTCGGATCGCTCGCGACTGGTCGACACGAGGTCCTCCACCCATTCCTGAGCCCGGTTTCGCTCGAGCTCGCCTGTCTGGATCAGGTCTCGCACGACGTCCTCCGCGCGCGCACGGGTGATCTGCGTCATGGCGAGCCCCGCATCGAGGTACCGCCTTAGTCCGTCGGTCTGTGACATGCGACCAAGCTACGGGGAGTCTCGGCAGGCGGCAAGAGCCGGGGCTGGGTCCAATGACGTCAGCTCCGGGTCAGCTCCCGTGACCGAGCTCTTCGCCCACCAACGTGGCGAGGTCGGGTGCGTCCAAGTCCGGCTCGACGACCATCGGCTCGCGCCCGTCCCGGGTGACTCCGCTGCGGACGAGGGCGAAGCGCACGCCGAGGCGGCGGGCGAGCAGGCCGTCGGTGGAAGGCCTGTCTCCCACCACCATCGCTACCTGCCCGATCCGTCGGCGCACCAGCTCCACGAGAGGCTCGTGAGGCTTGCCGGCGACCTCGGGTTGCGCCTGCGCGGCCGTCGCGACGGCGGCCAGGATCGCCCCCGCGCCCGGTAGGAGGCCCGCGGGTGTCGGATGCGTGGCGTCCTCGTTGGTGCCTATGAAACGCGCCCCGGCGCGAACTGCCGTGGCCGCCGCGGCGAGACGGTCGAAGTCGAAGTGCCGGGTCCAGCCCACGACCACGGCGTCCGCCGGAGCCTCGTCCACGACCACGACGCCGCGCGCCGCGAGCGCCTCGGTCACGCCCTCGTCGCCGCACACCACAGCGGTGCTGCCCGGCTCGAGCATCGCAGCCGCGGCCTGCGCGGAGGTGATCAGGTCGCCCTCGGTGACCTCGATGCCCGCAGACCCGAGCCGCTCCAACAGCTCGCCGACCGTCGGCGCCGCGTTGTTGGTGACGAAGCACACCCTCGTGCCCGCCTCCCGCAGCCGGGCCACAGCCTCGGCCGATCCCGCAATGGGCTGCTCGGCGAGCCATACGACGCCGTCGAGGTCGGTGACCCATGCTCCTCGAGTCGCGACCTCGACCACCGCCTCATGTTTGCAGACTCCGCGCGGGCCCCCCACCCTTCCGCCGGCTCACCCGGTGCTCTTAGACTCTTGCGGCACGCCCCGGGGGCATGAGGCACGAGGGCGCTCGAGACACCTCGAGAGCACAAGTCACAAGGAGGCACCGATGCGCTGGATCCTCCCCGTCGAACGCATTCCCCAGGCGTGGTTCAACATCGCACCCCATCTGACCTCGCCCCTGGAGCCGCCGCTGCACCCGGCGACGCGCGAGCCCGTCGGCCCCGACGACCTCGCTCCCCTGTTCCCGATGGCGCTCATCGGACAGGAGGTGTCGCGCGACCCGTGGGTGGACGTCCCGGGTGAGGTGCTCGACGTGCTTCGCGCCTGGCGCCCGACGCCCCTCGTCCGTGCGCAGCGGCTCGAGCAGGCGCTCGAAACCCCCGCCCGCATCTACTACAAGGACGAGTCGGTCTCGCCCGCAGGTTCCCACAAGCCCAACACCGCCGTCCCCCAGGCTTTTTACAACGCAGCCGAAGGCACCGCGCGCCTCGCCACCGAGACGGGCGCCGGCCAGTGGGGCAGCGCTCTCGCCTTCGCCTGCTCGCGCTTTGGCTTGGAGTGCAAGGTCTACATGGTGCGAGCCTCGTTCGAGCAGAAGCCCTACCGGAGGGTGATGATGGAGGTGTGGGGCGCGTCGGTCGAGCCGTCCCCGATCGACGACCCCTCGCACCCGGGTTCGCTCGGCACGGCGATCAGCGACGCAGTGCGTGACGCGGCGACACGCGAGGACTCGCACTACTCGCTCGGGTCCGTCCTCAACCACGTGCTTCTGCACCAGACGGTGATCGGGTTGGAGGCCAAAGAGCAGTTTGCGCTCGCCGGCGAGGGCCGCCCCGACATCGTGATCGGGTGTTGCGGAGGGGGCTCGAACTTCGGCGGCATCGCGCTCCCCTACGTCCCCGAATCCGGGGTCGAGCTCCTGGCGGTCGAGCCTTCGTCGTGCCCGACCCTCACCGAGGGCCGCTTCGAGTACGACTTCGGCGACACCGCCGGCATGACCCCTCTGCTCGCCATGTACACGCTCGGCCACGACTTCGTGCCGCCGTCGATCCACGCCGGCGGGCTGCGCTACCACGGTGACGCGCCGATCATCTGCAATCTGGTGAAGGCGGGCCGGATCCGTGCGAGCGCCTACCCGCAGGGCAAGGTCTTCGACGCCGCGTTGCAGTTCGCCCGGACCGAAGGCCCGGTCCCGGCGCCCGAGACGGCGCACGCCATTCGCGCCGTGATCGACGAGGCGCTGGCCGCAAGGGAGGCCGGGGAGGAGAAGGTCATCCTCTTCTCGTACTCCGGTCACGGGCTGCTCGACCTCTCCGCCTACGACGACTACCTCAACGGCCGCCTGATAGAGGCCTGAGCCCCTGGCCCGGCCACCTGGGCCCCAAAGAGGTAGCCGACGGCACAGAGAGGTTGCCGACAGCAAGGCCCCCACCCGCCCGCCGTTGTACAGGAGGGCCTCTTCGGGCCCGGCGAGCGTGGCACCAGAAGGTCGCAGCACGGTGCCCGGAGGTAGGGGCATGGGTCTCGAGGGTGTTGGGCGCCGGACCGCCCGGTTGGCGGGCGCCTTGTCGTTCGCCGCTGCCGCCGCGGGCGCCGCGCTCTGGGGTGCGGGCCCGGCAGGGGCGAGCGCCGCATCGCCCACCACCGCCACCTACTTCTCGAAGCAGTGGGGGCTGACCCAGATCGGCGCCCCTGCCGCATGGCAGTACGACACGGGCTCGGGCGTGAAGATCGGCGTCGTCGATACCGGGGTCGACCTGGCCCATCCCGACATCGCCGGCAAGGTCGCGGCGGCGGCCACGTGCATCAACACCGGGGGCAACCCGGCGCACTGCACCACCTCCGCCGGAGCGGGCGAGGACGACAACGGGCACGGCACGCACGTCGCGGGCATCGCGGCCGCGGCCGGCGTCGGCGCCGCCGGCGTCGCCCCCGGGGCGTCGCTCGTCGTGGCCAAGGTGCTCGACTCCCAAGGATCGGGCTCGACCGCCGACGTCTCAGCGGGCATCGAGTGGGTCGTCGCGCACGGAGCGCAGGTCGTCAACTTGAGTCTCGGGAGCGACGCCGGCATCCTCGGCGTCGACTGCGCTCTCGGCGCTTGCAACTCCAGCACGAGCACGATCACCGCGGCCGTCGAAGCCGCGTGGCACGCCGGTGCGATCCCCGTCGTGGCCGCGGGCAACAACGCGGGTGACCTGTTCGGACCGAACGGCTACGGCAACCTCGACGCGGTGGTCGTCGCGGCAACGGGGCCGAGCGGCCAGTTCGCCTCGGACTACTCGAGCACCCCCGGCAACGCCAAGTGGGGGGTCCTCGCGCCTGGCGGCGACGACCCCAACGGTCCCACGACGCCCACCTGCGGCTCCTTCGACCCCTCCGAGATCCTCTCCGCGTACTGGGCGAAAGGGCCGTGCTACGCCACCGACGAAGGCACCTCGATGGCCACGCCGTTCGTGTCGGGCACTCTCGCGCTCCTCCTCGGCCGCGGCCTCGACCAGCAGCAGGCCGTGCAGACGTTGCTCTCGACCCTCGACACCGCGGTCAGCTGCGGGACAGGCCAAGGTTGCCTCGGCCTCGTGAACGCGGGAGCTGCGACGGCCGCGGCGGCCAAGCAGACCCCGGGCGCGGCGCCGGGCTCGGGGGCCGCCCAGGGCGCCACGGCGACGTCGCGCGGCGCGAGCTCCGGCTCCGGGTCCAACGGCGCGTCCTCGGGCGCCGACCCGGGCAAGTCCGCAGGAGCTGCGAGCCCGTCCCCCACGACCACGACCGCCGCCAGGACAGCTGCGTCGCCCGTGTCGGGTAGCTCCGTCGGCGGAGGCGCACCTTCGGCTGCCCGGGCCGGGCTCGGCTCGCACGGCTCGGCCGGCAGCACGGGGTGGGTGGTACTGTGCGCGGCCCTGGCGCTCCTCGTCGCCGCAGCGGGGATGTGGACGCGCCGCCGGCGATGGAAGCGCTCGCCGATGGCATGATCGGCGGATGCCGGATGCCAGCGCACTGTCATCGCCGACGCCCGCAGGCCCGGGGGTAATCGAGCGCACCGGCCTGCGCAGGGGGATGGTGCTCGGGCTCGCCTGCGTCGGGCAGTTCATGGTGGTGCTCGACCTCTCCATCGTCACGGTCGCGCTTCCCTCGATGCAGCGCGACCTCGGGTTCTCCACCTCTCAGCTCCAGTGGGTGGTGAACGCCTACGCGCTCACCTTCGGAGGCTTCCTCCTCCTCGGCGGTCGCGCCGCGGACCTGTTCGGGCGCAGGCGGATATTCGTGCTGGGCCTCGCGCTCTTCGCCTGCGCAAGCCTCGTCTGCGCCGTGGCGCAGGACCAGCAGATGCTCGTGGGCGCCCGGGCGCTTCAGGGCCTGGGTGCCGCGGTCCTGTCGCCTGCGACCCTCACGATCCTCACCACCACCTTCCGCGACCCACGAGAGCGGGCACGCGCCCTCGGCATCTGGAGCGCGATGGCGGCGATCGGGGGTGCCTCCGGAGCGCTCCTCGGCGGGGTCCTCACCGATCTCCTTTCGTGGCGATGGATCTTCTACGTCAATCTCCCCATCGCGCTCGGGGCGATCCTCGCAGCTCGTGTCTACCTGTCCGAGACGCGCGCCGACACGCAGCGCAGGCACCTCGACGTCCTGGGGTCACTGACCGTGACCGGGTCCATGGTCGCCCTCGTCTACGCCGTCGCGGGGACCGACGTGCACCCGTGGTCGTCGACATCCACGGTCGTCCCGCTCGCGATCGCCGCCACGGGACTAGTGCTCTTCGCTCTGGTGGAGACGAGGGTCGCCGCCGCGCCCCTCGTGCCCTTCGGTATCTTCAGGTCGAGAGCGCTGTCCGCTGCCAACCTGACGATCATGTTCGTCGCGGGAGCCATGTTCACCATGTGGCTGTTCCTCTCGCTCTACCTCCAGGATGTCCTGCACTACAGCGCACTGGTCACCGGACTCGGCTTCGTGCCCCAAACGGCGGCGATCGCAGTGGGAGCTCAGATCAGTGCGCGCATCGTGCCGCGCCTGGGCCCTCGCCTGCCGTTGCTGGTCGGCACCTCGATTACGACCGTGGGCCTCCTGTGGCTGTCGCGGGTGACCCCGACGGGCACGTACGCATCCGAGGTCCTCGGAGGAAGCGTCCTCGCCACGTTCGGCATGGGCCTTTCGTTCACGCCGCTCGCGTTCACCGCCACCGCCGGAGTCCGCCCCCAAGATGCCGGTCTCGCCTCGGGCTTGCTCAACACCAGCCGGCAGGTGGGAAGCGCCGTCTGTCTAGCGATCCTCGCCACCATCGCTGCAGCTCGCACCCGGGCCCTGCTGGCGGGCAACGCGCACAGTGCTGTGCACGAGGCTTCGGCGCTCACCTCCGGGTTCGCACGGGTGTTCCTCATTGCGGCGGCCATTGCGGCGGCCGGCGCTTTGTGCGCGCTCGCAATACCGCGCTCGGTGCGCCAGGAGAGGGCCGAGGTCGCAGCCGGAGGCCCCGAACCCAACGCGGTGGCGGCGTCCGAGGGGCACGATGCCCTCGCGCTCGAAGCCGAAGGCTGACTAGCCGCTGAACTTCGGGTAACGACCCGAAGAGAGCACCTTGGCGATCATCGTGTCGGAGTCGTACTCGGTGAGCACCTTCGTGAGGGTGGCCCAGGAGGAGTCGACGTCCGAGGGCGCATAGCTGTCCTTGTGCCCGACCCCTGACACGATCGAGGCCGCCACCCAGTAGCTCAAGGCCCACATGGTGAGCGTCACGTTGAAACCCGGAGCAGTCGCGAACAGGCCCCCGCCCGCGTGGTACAGGTTGTCGAACGCCCAGTAGCGGCCGAATGGGTCGCAGGGTCCCAGCTCGGGCTCGAGCGCCATGCGGTGGGTGCCCATGATGTGACGGCTGACGGGAATGTCGTTGAACGGCGTCTGGCTCTCGACCGGCTGCACCGACGAGTCCACCTGCCCCGGCAGCGCCGGCGGGAGCGTCGTGTTGATCGAAGCGGTGAAGAGCGGGTGGATCGTCGGGTATGGCGTGCCGGGCGCCCCGATCGCCTCCATCACCTCGAGCATCTTGGGGATGTAGTAGGCCGACGCGGCCAGCTCGTAGGGATGGCTCTGGTAGGTGACGCGCGGCACTGGGACGCCGTAGACGTCGACGATCGCAGGGTCGAGGTCGACCATGTTGGACAGTTGCGGCATGTCCTCGCCCTGGAGGGTGAAAGCTGCGAGCCTCTTGGTGAACGGCCCGAGGCTCATGTAGGTCTTGAGCTGCTCGCCGTAGAGGAACGAGGCCACCTCCGTGCCGCCCTGGATCGGGTTCAGGTTCCCGCCCATCTCCAAGATGCCGGCTCTCGGCACCGCCGGGTCGAACTGCGAGGCGCTCGGACCCGCGCCTGCGAAGGCGTCGAGGGTGTGCGTCGACGTGCGGCCGCGCTCAGAGTGGATCTCCTGGTTCATCACGGAGAGAGCGTTCGTCTGGAGGTGGAACATCAAGTTTCGGCCCAGCTGGCCGCTCGGCTCGAGGGCGGAGGCGGACAGGCTGGATGTGGCGATCCCGCTCAGTATCGACAGGCGCGTCGCCTCGATCGGCGTGTTGGCCAGCACGACCACGTCGGCCGAAAGGTGCCGGAGCACGCCCGTGTTGTCGAGGTAGTCGACGCCGGTCGCCGAGTACCGCCCCGCAGAGGTCTTGGCATACGTCACATTGGTGACGTTGGCGTTGGCGATCAGATTGGCACCGGCCGCGATCGCGTCGTTGACCTGCCACACCCCGCCGCCTTTGGCGTTCGAGGGGCAACCGAAGTCGAGGCAGAAGCCGCAGTCCACGCACGCCGGGCGGCCGCGATAAGGACGAGAGACTATCGAGGTGGGCACCTGCGCGGCCCCGTAGCCGAGCGCCTTCGCGGCGTAGTACGCGAGAAGGCTGTTGAGCTGACCGAGGCCCGGCGGCATGGGGAACGGCGTGGAGCGCCAGGACTCGTACGGATTCGGGTTGTCGATCCCGCCGCGGCTGTTGCGGTACGCGGGACCCTGGACGCCGACGATCTCCTCCGACACCGCGTAGAACGCCTCGAGGTGCTCGTAGCGCATCGGCCAGTCGGCGTAGTTGGCGTTCGGGATGGCCGACTTGCCGCTCGACCCGCCCATGAGCGAGTTGGTCTGGAAGTCGACCTCCCGGAAGCGCCGGGCCTTGGCGTCGTAGTGCGTCGTGCCGCCGCCGACGGTGGTGGGAAGCGTGTTCACGTCGCCCACGAACTCGCGGTCCCCCGCGGTGCTCGAGACACGGAACGATCGGGGCTCGAGCAGCGTGTCCTGCCCGATGGGGGGCGTGCGCGCCTCGTAGCCCATCTCGTCGTTGACGAAGGTGTTGGTCACCTTCGACGGCGGCCCGCCGAGCCCGGAGAAGTAGTTGGGGCCTTTCTCCAGGATCGTGACCCCGTAGCCGGCCTTGGCGAGTAGGCGCGCCACCATCCCGCCGGAGGCACCGCTGCCGACGACGATCGCGTCGGGCATCTACAGCCCCGTGCCCGAGGAGCCGGAGGAGAAGGTGGCGACGGTGGCGCCGGCCCGCTCGAGAGCCTCGAGCAGCTGCGCGAAGTCTGCGACTGAGGCCTCGGTGGCCGCGGCGCCGGCATCGGGGGTGGAGATGTCCCTGTAGGGCCTGTACCCGCCCTTCGGCTGGTAGACGCCCGGTGCCCCGAAACCGGTGTTGGACTGATCCGGGTCGACGAGATTCTCGTCGTAGATGCTGTTCCCGAGCGGCTGGGTGTCGCCGTCGAAGCCGATCGACTCCCACAGCGCGTGGGGGTCGGTCTTGTCCGAGCCGCCCTTGTACTCCGCGAGGCAGTACGTGCCCTGGATCGTGTGAAGGACCATCACCCCGAAGAGGGAGGCGGCCGCAGGGGGCGGCACCGGGTTGGGCAGCGGGGCGGGCAGGCCGGGCAGGCCGTTGGAGGAGGCCGCGCCGAGGAAGGGGTTCCATACCAAAAAGAGCATCGCCTGCTGCTCTTCGGGCGACGCCTGGGCGAAGGGCTTGGAGAAGTTCTGCTCCGACCAGGCGTCGAACGCCGCAAGCCCGGCCGTGTAGAGCTTTCGGAGGTTCGCCGCCCCGGGGATCTCGCCCGAGCCCACCTGCGAGCGCCACTTGTTGGCGGGGGCCGCCACCCAGCTCGGAAGCGGCGGCTCGTACCCCGCGAGACTGCCGTAGAGGCGCAGGTACCAGGCAATGGCCTGGTTCTGCGTGAGGCCGAGAAACTGCACCTGCCCCGCGGAGCTCTCGAAGTCGTCTGCCGGGAACTTGGCCGAGGGCCGGCCGTCCGCCTCGTCACCGTAGGGCCAGCGGGCGCTGTAGCGGCCCCTCAGGTATATGGCCGGGTTGCTGGCGAGCTTTGCCGGGAGGTCGAAAGCCGCCAGGAACATGTCGATGAAGCGGACCGCTCCCGCCTCGGTGGCGCCTGGCGAGACCACGGCGCCGGTGGAGGGGTCGGTGTCGGTCGGGATGATCCCGGCGCAGATAGCCGCGGCGGTCTGCGCCTGCTCGGCGGAGAAGAAGTAGAAGGTCGCGGCTGCCAGGGACAGCTCCTCGGGACCCTGCGCCGACCGCAAGGCACCTCGCAGCGCAGGGGTCACGGGCAGGGCTGCGCCGGCAGCGGCTACCGCCGCCGCCTGGATGAACGCCCGCCTGGTGATGCGCCGACCGCTCACCACCGCCATCTACTCGCCGCCACCTGCCTCCCCGTGGGGCCGGGCGGCCCCACGAGCACAACGACGGGCTCCCGGTCGCCTTGCGATGCTCCCTGGTCAGGGCCCCCCGTGGATCTCTGCGTACCAGTCGCCTCTCAGGCGGACCTTGCTCAGCGCCGTGCCCACCATGAGGAGCCACTCGAGCTCGTCGCGGTGGCCGGTGCCGACCGGAGGGTGGACCACCAACCCGCGCCGGGGGTGGTCCTGAACGGGACGCCACCCCTCCGGCAGGGCCAGGCCGATGGAGGCCAGGTGCGCGACGGTCCGGGTCCCCGCCGAGTGCTGGACCCCGAGCGAGTCGGGCTCGGTCTGGTGCCGGCCGGCCTTTCCGGCCACCCACGTGCACACCGGCACGTCGTGGACCTCGGTGGAGAAGATCGCGCCTATCGGGCTCGGGGCGGGGGGTTCCTCCTCGGGCGGCAGCGACGGCCGGAGGTTGACCCATCCCCGGTGAGCCTCGCCGATCCGGTCCATGCGCTCGACCACAGCCGCCGGCTCCTCGACGCGGAACTCGAGCACCTCCACACGCTTCGCCGCCAAAGCCTCGGCCCCTGCGCCTCAGTCCTCGCGTCCTGCACCCTGGCCGGTGGCAGAGCCGGGCGGGGTGCCGGAGGATCCGGGGCCTGCGCCTTCTGCGAGCGCGGGCCCGTCGAAGCTGTCCACGGTGGTGAACTCCCCCACCGGCGCCCGCCTCAGACGCGTCGGCTGATGCGAGGGTCGCCCGAGAGCTATCACCGCGGCCACGGCCATGTGTGCCGGCGCCCCGAGGAGCTCGAGGATCTCCGGCTCTCGGCGCGTCGCCATCGTGGTCATCACCCCGCCGAGCCCCTCTGCGCGCGCGGCCAGCAGGAGGCTCCAGGCGAACGGGTAGATCGACGCGCCGCCGACGAGCGTGTAGCGATCGAAGTCGCGGTCCACCGCGGCCAGCTTGCGCAGGTCCGCCAGGAGCACGAGCAGGACGGGCACATCCTCGAGGTGCTCGGCGAACCCTCCACCACCGGCCGCTGCTCGTGTCGCGACCTCCGGCGCCTGCGCCAGCGCCGCGCGCTCCGCCTCCTCGTCGGTGACCGGGGCCCAGGGGCAGAGGCCGACGGCGACCTGGGCCAGGTACTCGTACCAACCGGGCAGGTAGCAGTCGCGGACACGGCGCCGCAGCTTTGGGTCGCGCAGCACCACCACCCTCCACGCCTGTCGGTTGCCGCCGTTCGCGGCGAAGCGCGCTGTGTCGATCAGGCGGTACACGACTTCGTCCGGTACGGGTTCGTCTTCGAACTCCCGTGCCGCTCCGGTGCTGCGAAGGGCGTCTAGCAGGTCCACGGCGTGCCAAGGATAGGGGTCCGCTGGGCGACTAAATGTCGTTTGGTCCCCTGCCTCGTGCTCGATCGATATGTACGCTCTGCACCGGGCCGCTCCCGGAGCGGTCCGACCTGCGAGGGGAGCAACAGATGGGCAATTCGCGAGCTGGGTCGTACGGCGGGGGGCGGCTGGACCGCAGGGAGTTCCTCGCCGGGGTCGGCGGAGCCGTTGTCCTCGGCGCCTCGGGGACCCTCGTCTCCGGGCGCGCCACGCGGTCGGCCTCCAAGAAGAAGAGCTCCTCGAAGTCCTTCCCCCTCGGTGCTGCGGCGAAATCCTCGTCCAAGCCCGTCCAGATCACGATGTGGCACTCGATGACGTCGGCGAACCTCACGACGCTCACCAATCTCACCAACCAGTTCAACGGGTCGCAGGGAAATATCCACGTCAACCTGGTCAACCAGAACAGCTACAACGACACCCTCGCCGCTTACATCGCCGCCCTGTCCGGAGGGGCGCTGCCGGACGTGGTGCAGATGCAGACGACCGAGCTCCAGTACATGATCGACAGCAAGAGCATCGTGCCGGTGCAGTCGGCGGTCGAAGCGGACCACTACAGCCTCTCCGACTACCTCCCCGCGACCGTGGAATTCTTCAAGGTGAACAGAACCCTCTACGCGATGCCCTTCAACATCTCCTCCAACGTCCTCTACTACGACAAGAAGGCTTTCCAGGCAGCGGGCCTCGATCCCAACTCGCCCCCGACGTCCCTCGCAGGGCTCCGGTCGGCGGCAGAGAAGGTCGTGAGCACCGGCACCGAGAAGTACGGCATGAGCCTGAAGGTGACCGACGCGGACTTCGAGCTCGAGCTCGCACTGGAGGACGGCGACCTGGTCAACCACAGCAACGGGCGTACCTCGAGGGCGACAGCGGTGGCGTTCGACGACAAGAAGGGCAAGTCGATCTTCGAATGGTGGAGCGGGATGCTCAGCGCGAAGCTCGCCCAGCCCACCAGCAACACCTCCTTCGACAACCTGCTGGCCATCGGCAACCGGATCGCGCCGATGACCTGGGAGACCTCGGCCGCCCTCGGCACGATCCTTGGAGTGCTCAACAACTACCCCCAGATCGAGCTCGGGGTGGCGGGGCTGCCGGCTCCGTCGAGTCGCGGCGGGGTGTTCGTGGGCGGGGCAGGGCTCTACATCGTGTCCAAGTCGCCGCCTGCCCGTCAGGACGCTTCCTGGCAGTTCATCAAGTACCTGAACGAGCCCGCGCAGCAGGCGGCCTGGGCGGTGGGTACGGGCTACATCCCCATCCGTAAGTCCGCCACCTCACTGCCGGCGATCACCCAGGCGTGGGAGAGCGTCCCGTACTACCGGGTGGCTTACGAGCAGATCCTCGCGAGCCCAACCAACCTGGCCACCGCCGGGGCGGTCATCGGCGCCTTCAACGAGGTGACCGCCGCCATCAACAACGGCATCACCTCCCTCGCCTCCGGGGTGAAGCCCGACACCGCTCTCGCCAGCACCGCCACCGCCTGCAACCAGGCGATCTCCTCCTACAACTCCCGGGTCTAGCGGTGAGCGGCGAGGACCGCGGCACCGAAGTGCACCCTGTAGACGCCGCGGACGACGCCAGCGTGACACTCGCCGCGATCGTTCCCCTCGAGCGCGCGGCGTCCTCGGTGAGCCTCGAGGGGGTGTCCAAGTTCTACGGAGACACCCCGGCGCTCGTGGACCTCACGCTCGACGCCCGAGCCGGCGAGTTCCTCGTGCTGCTCGGGCCGTCCGGGTGCGGAAAGACCACCGTGCTGAGGCTCGTGGCCGGGCTCGAGGACCCGACCTCGGGGGTCCTGCGCATCGGGGACCGGGTGGTGAACGACGTGGACCCCAAGGACCGGGACGTGGCGATGGTCTTCCAGAGCTACGCGCTCTATCCGCACCTGAGCGTCGCGAGAAACGTCGAGTTTCCCCTGCGCTCGCGCCAGGTGCCGGGCGCCGAGCGAAAGAAGCTCGTGGACGAGGTCGCGAGGAGCCTCCACCTGACCGAGCTCCTCGACCGCAAACCCGCCCAGCTGTCCGGAGGCCAACGCCAGCGCGTCGCCCTCGCTCGAGCGATCGTGCGCCGCCCGCGTGCCTTTCTCATGGACGAGCCTCTATCCAACCTCGACGCCCAGCTGCGCGTAGAGATGCGTGCCGAGCTCGTAGAGCTGCACGCGCGCCTGGGCATCACGATCATGTACGTGACCCACGACCAGGTCGAGGCCATGACCATGGGCGACCGGGTGGCGGTGCTGAACCAGGGCGCCCTCCAGCAGCTCGACACCCCGGTCACCGTGAGCGACCGCCCGGCCAACTCCTTCGTCGCAGGCTTCGTCGGCAGCCCCCCTATGAACATCCTGAGAGGGCGCCTCACATCCGCCGGCGACGCGCTCGCGGTGAGCGTGGCGGGCGGACACCTGGTGCTCGACGAGCAGGCTGCCGCCGCCCTGCGCCGCCGCGGCCTCGAGGAGGTGGTGGTGGGGCTTCGCCCGGACGACTTGGTCGTGGCGCCCGGGGGGACCTTGGAGGCCGTGGTGAGCCTGGTCGAGCACGTGGGCCAGTTCCAGCACGTGGCGTGCCGGCTCCCGGGGGGCCAGCTGCTGTGGGTGCGGGTGCCGGCGAGCTCGGCCGGGTTGCGCACCTCCGATGGGGTGCGACTCAGCGCCGAAGGGTCTCTCCACCTGTTCGACCCGCTCACGGGCGCGCGCATAGATGCCTGAGGGCAGACGCAGGCTCAGCAGGACCGTGAGGGAGGCCGGTGCCGGCTACCTGTTCGTGCTGCCGGCGCTCGTGGCGTTCGGCGTCTTCGTTTTCTACCCCCTGGTGAAGACCGCGTATCTGGGTTTCTTCACCTCACCTCCCGCGCCCAACCTCCCGGCGCACTACGTCGGGGTATCGCAATACTCCTCGGTGCTCCGCTCGAGCGAGTTCCGCGACGACCTGTGGCGCTCGGTGCAGTTCGTGCTCTACACCGTCCCTGCCGGGATAGTCCTGGGTATCGCCCTCGCCGTGCTGGCCAACCAGCGGCTGGCGGGCATACGGATCTTCCGGACCGTCTACTCCTCCACCGTGGCGACCTCCACAGCGGTCGCGTCGGTCGTCTTCCTGACCCTGCTGAACCCCCAGATCGGGCTTCTCAACTACTGGCTCGGCCGCCAGGGCGGCGCTGGCCTCCTCCAGAGCTCGTCGCTCGCGCTACCCGCGGTGTCGGTGGTCACCATCTGGCAGAACATCGGCTTCACGTTCATCCTCATGAGCGCTGCTCTCCAGGCTGTGCCCGACGACCTGCTCGAGGCGGCGCGGGTGGACGGAGCGTCGTCCTGGTTCCGCTTCCGGCACGTGACGATCCCGCTGCTGTCGCCGATGATCTTCTTCGCAGTCATCGTCGGCACGATCGCAGGCTTCCAGGCCTTCGGCCAGATCGACATCCTGACCCAGGGCGGGCCCAACAACCACACCCTGGTGCTGATCTACGACCTGTACCAGCAGGCGTTCCAGTACGACAACTTCGGGTCCGCCGCTGTGCTGTCGGTGTCGCTGTTCGTGATCCTCCTCGTTCTCACGTTCGCCCAGTTCTGGTACTTCCAGCGAAGGGTCTTCTATGCCAACTGACGGGCGAGGCGGTCGGAGCCCCGCCGGGCAAAGAGCCCGGCTCGTGGCGCGGCGGGTCGTGCGCTACCTACTGCTCGTCGCCATGGCGGGGGTGGTGCTCTTCCCGATCTACGTGACGCTCGTGGACGCCCTCCTACCCTCGCAGAAGATCGGCTCGCGACCGCCCACCCTCTTCCCGTTGCACCCGCTCTGGGGGAGCTTCGCCACCGCCTTCAGCGAGGCTCACCTCGGCATCTACCTGCGCAACAGCGCCATCGTCACGCTGGCGACCGTGGCAGCCCAGCTGATCACGTCGGTGCTGGCAGGGTACGCCTTCGCTTTCGTGCGGTTCCCTCTGCGCGGGCTGGCATTCGCGCTGTGCCTCGCGACGCTCATGGTCCCGTTGGAGGCGACGATCATCCCGAACTACCGCACCGTGCAGGCCCTCGGGTGGTACAACTCCTTTCCCGCGTTGATAGTGCCCTTCGTCGGCAGCGGGATCGGTGTGTTCCTTTTCCGGCAAGCCTTCAGAGGCGTCCCACCCGAGCTGCGCGACGCCGCCAAGCTCGACGGCTACGGGCACATGAGCTTTCTGACCCGGGTAGTGCTACCGCTCAACCGCCCAGTCGTAGCCGCTTTCGGGATATATGCGTTTCTCACCTCGTGGAACCAGTACCTCTGGCCGCTCATCGTGACCCAGACCAACAGCGTGCGCACCGTCCAGATCGGTCTTCGCCAGCTGAGCGTGACCCAGTTCAACCGCCTGGACGTGGTCTTCGCGGGGACGATCCTCGCTGCGCTGCCGATATTCGTGCTGCTCTTCGCGTTCCAGAAGCAGCTCGTGCGGGGACTCACCGCCGGCGCCGTGAAGGGCTGAGCTAGCCCTGTCGATCCGCTCGGCTCGTCACGTGCCCTCTGGCCACAGCTCCTCCGGCTCGCGGCCCTTGGTCTCGGGGAGCAGTAGGAACAGCGCCGGCGCGACCACCACCGGCAAGAAGGTCACGACGGCTCCGATCGCGAAGCGGTTGCCGACGTCGGCTACTGAGCCGAAGACGACCAGCCCCACGACGGCGCCGATCACCCCGGCGGCCACGTTCCAACCGGACACCGAGGCTCGCACCGACGTGGGGAACAGCTCGTTCAGAAGTGCCCCGGCGGCCGGAGCAAACGTCGACGCCGAGAAGACAGCCAACTCGTAGCCGACGAACAGCGCAGTGCGCGATCCGCTGTATGTCACGACGGCCGTCAGAGCCATCGCCATCATCGCGAAGGCGCCGGTCGGGCGCCTGCCGAAGCGGTCGGCGAGCCAGCGCCCGAACAGCAGTCCAGCCAGCCCGAACGCGCCGGCCACCACGACCATCCCGGCTGCGACGGCCGCGGAGAGCCCGAGGACGTTCTCCGCGTACACGAAGACGAAGCTGTTCGCCGGCCCGCTCACCACCGACAGGGCGAAGGCGAGCGCCGCCACCACCAACAGGCGCCTGCGAAATGCCGGGCCCACCGCACCGAGCACGGGGAACGGATGCGTGGCCGCCGCGGCGGAGACGGCGAAGCGTCCGGGTTCCACCAGCCACTTGCGCACGAAGAAGACGCCCACCAACGGCACCACCGCCAGGGCGAAGACGCCGCGGAACCCGATCGACCCGGCGAGACCGTGCACGATGGCCGTCAACCCGCTCCCGATCCCGTAACCGGCTGCGATCAGCGCGATCGCCTTGGCCCGGTCCGCGGAAGCGGTCTCCTCTGCCGCTCCGACCTGCGCGAGGGCGTTCGTGGCGCTCAGAAGCGGGCGGCCCAGAGCGAATATGACGACGAACCACCAGTACCCGGGGCTGCCAGCTGCTGCCATTGTGAACGCCAGGCCCAGCGCGCACGTGAGGAGCAGCATCTTGCGGCGGCCGAAGCGGTCTGCGATGCCGGCGAGGGGCAGGCCCCCGAGCGATGCGAGGCGCAGCACCGCTAGACCGATACCGAGCTCGGTACCCGACAGCCCCGCCTGTTCGGCGATCGAGGTGCCGTGGGTCACGTGGCCGAAGGTCTTGGCGACGTCGCCGAGGGCGGAGACCGCTCCGAATTGCCCGAACCCCGAGGCGAGCGCCATGAACGCGAGCGCCATGACGGCAGGGTCGCGCCACCCGCGTAGGTCGAGGGACGGCCGTGCGTCCTCCGAGTCGGCCACGGACATCAGGGGACGGCGACACGACGAGCCGCCCAGAAGGGAGCGTCGAGGACGGTGAGGAGCACAAGGGCCACTCCGGTCGCGCTCAGCACGTACCACGGCCACGGCCCGAGGACGCGAAGCAGGGTCCAGTTGGAAGGAGGGCTGCGCAGGAACATGTAGTTGGCCCCCGAAGCGGCGTCCACCAGCCCGACCAGCGCGGTGTACCCGGCGGTGATCCCGAGCACGCGCGGCACGGCCTTCGGGCGCGGCTTCAGGCGCACGCCGACCACCAGGTAGAGCGCTACCACCACGATCCCCACGTGTCCTGCCACGTACTGGAAGAACTCGAGGTGCGGGAACGCCACGTTGAGGTCGGGCGTGATGATCGCCTGCAGTGTCCCGGCCAGTCCCCAGAAGTACGTGAGCTCCACGAGCACCGGGACGGGCCACCAGCAGGCGACGGCTGCAACGATCAGGGCCGCGTCGCACAGCGCCAGCGGGAGCGAGGTCTTGGCCGAGAACTTTCCGTGCACCGCGAGCGCGGCCACGAAGCTGACCGCGTCCGCAGCGAGCACTGTCCCAAGGGCACGCGCCGCGATGCGGGTCCAGGGGCCGGGGCGCCTTCGGGCCTCCACGCACAGCCAGAAGCAGCAGACCGCCCCGAAGGCCACAGCTGTGCCGTAGGCAACCGGGCTCACTACCGCCGTCATCGGCCACAGGCTACGAGGACGGGCGCTTCTTCCATCTCCACCCGTGCCGGCCCGTGCCCGCCGGCCGGGCCACTTATAGGATCGGGCCGTGCAGAGCGGCGGGACTGTTCAATCGCGTCGTCCTCTAGCGCCTGCGCGCTCGGACGGGACTCTGTCGGCACGGTTGCGCCCGCAGCACGAGCCCACGGGCGGGCCCGGATCGCCACCCGCTGTCGACGTCCTGGTGGTCGACGACGAGGACAGCGTGCGCAGCTCGATCTGCGAGATCCTCGATACCGCCGGGCTGACCACGGGCGAGGCCTCAGATGGTGAGCACGCTCTCCAGGAGCTGTCGCACAGGCGGGTCGGTGCGATGGTGGTCGACGTCCGCATGCCGAGGCTCGACGGCATCACGATGCTCCAGCGCCTCAGCCACCCGCCGCCCACCATCCTCGTCTCCGCATACGTGATCGACGACGAGGACCGCGAGCGCCTTTCGGGAAAGGTGCTCGCCTACCTACAGAAGCCGTTTCGCCCCCAGGAACTGCTCAGGTTGGTGTCGGACGCGCTCGGCCGATAGGACGGCTGAACCTCTCGGTCCGGCTATCCCTGCCAGGTGTAGTCGGCGGCGGAAGGAGCGTTGGCACCGACGAGCAGCTCGGTCCAGCTCGGGGTGCCCTGGTAGGAGCTGGAGACGAATCCCGTTCCCATCTCGAGAACTGCGCCTGACAGCGAGATGAGCACGTTGTCGCGGTGCCCCCAGCACCCCGAAGAGTTGCTGGCGGTGCAGTCGATGTTGTTCGATCCGGGCCCGTCGTCGTACATCCAGTAGTAGATGGCCTCGAGAGGATTGCCGAGCGCTCCCGCCCAGTTCGATCCCCATTGGACGAAGGAGAAGCCTCCGGGGGGGACGGGGTCGGCGTTCGAGGCCGCTCCGACCTGTGACGCCTGGTCGAGAGCTGAGGACATCTGGCTGAGCGCAGGGAGCCCCCGTGCGGTGCGCTCGAGGTTGGTGGCAACGAAGAGCTGCTCCTGGGGCGTGAGGCTCTGCCAGTTGCCAGGGAGGCTCATGGCGGGCAGCCCTTCCGCCTGGCGCCCGTTGTCGATGGCGGCGAGGGTCGCTCCCACGCACGAGCCCGAGTCGTCGTAGGCCGAGCCGGAGCAACTCGACAGGAAGTTCGGGGAAGGGGCGATGTTGGACGACGGGTTGGCGGGAGGAACGATCCCGCGGGTCGCACTCGGCGCCGCGGGCGAAGGGGTCGGTGCTGGGGTGGGGGTCGGCGCCGGCGTCGGTGTCGGGTTCCGCACCAAGGTGACGGTCTGGGCGGGGCTGGAGGGGCTGGCCTGGGCCTGCGTCGGGGTCGGAGCCGGGACCGTGGTGCTCGCCGGGGCCTGCGGCGCCGGTGAGGAGGGGAAGACCGGCGTCTGGTGGGAACGGGAGACCAGCGTCCCGTGCCTGCTGGCGGCGGTGGTCACGGTCGTGGCGTCGGCCTGCTTAGGGAGCAGGGCCACCGTGCCGATGAGTCCCATGGTGCCCATCCCGACCAGCACGGCGAGCCGCACTGCGCTCTGCCTGGCGAGCTCCCTGGCGATCCGGGAGACCGGCCTCCGTGCACTCTCCGTGTTGTTGCGTTCCACACGGAGAGTATCGGACGAAGCTCTTTATCACTTAACCGGGTCATTTGACCACTATTCGTGGTCCAGGGTCACATTCTTCTGGCCGCAGGCACCCGGCCGAGCCGGGAGGATCTCAGGCGCAGCGGTCCCCGAGCCAGGGCTGCTCGCCGTCGAGCGAGTAGAGGGCGACCGCCACGGTGTCCTGATCAGCCTTCGAGGCCTGGTTGGGCGGGACTCCCACCAGGTCCGGGCGGCCCGCAGCCTGCGCCGCTGAGTTCCAGGTCGACTGGCTGAACTGGAAGGCGCCCATGTAGAGGCCGTTCGGTGAGACCGCTCCGTAGTCGCCTCCCGACTCGGCTTGCACGACACACTGGAGGAAGGCGTTGAGAGCCGGGTCAGCACCCGCGGGCCCGCCGTGCGAGGTCGAAGCCCGTTGTGCAGCGGCGACCGCCGCGGCTGCCGCCGCCTCCTGGGCCGCCGCCTGAGCCTGCACCGCCTGGGCGAGCTGTCCCGTCACCTGGCTCTGCACCGCTTGGAGCTGCTGGGCGCCCTGGTCGGCCTGGCTCAGGTAGCTCGCCTGCCGGGACTGGTCGGACTGGTCGGTCGCCTCTTGCTGCTGAAGCTCCGCCTGCTGAGCCTGGAGCTGGCGCTGAGAGGTGCGCAGCTGGTCGAGCGCAGTGTCGATGCTGCCTGCGGCAACCGAGGCGTACTCGTTCTCCACCTGGAGCGTCTCTTCGTTGGCGGTGAAAAGAGCGTCGGCCGAGCCGAGCACCTGGGCGCCGCTGTCCATGTAGGACGCGACCGCTTGCTTGCGCACCTCGCTCGAGTACTCGTCGATCTGTTGCTCGTCCTGCTGTATCTGCTGTCCGGTCTCGGCCATGGCCCTCGCGTCTGCCGAGACCTTCGCGGAAGCGACCGAGTACTGCTGCTGGTATGCGCCGACGATCAGTTGCGCCTGCACGAGCTCTTGTGAGACGGCGGTCGCCTCTGCCTTCAAGCTCGAGACTTGGTCGGCCGCGGCGGGACGCGACGCCACGACCACCGATAGGGAGGTCGCAGCAGCGAGAGCCGAGACGAGGGCAGGGCGAACCTTGCTGAGGCTCGTCACGCTTCGCCCTGACCTCGCAGCCGCTGCGGACCGGGCGCGAGACACAACGGCCCGAAAATCTAGCCCGCGACCTAGAGCCGGGACAACCGCGATTCCTGCTTCGAGGCTGTGACCTGGGAATATCCGAGTCAGGAGGGAGGGTCCACGGACGGCTGGCCCCGGTCGAGGACGTGCTCTGTCCAGCGGACACCGTCCCACCAGCGCACTTCGTGCCTGCCCGCCGGATCGGGCTGCCAAGAAGGCGGGACCGAGATCGCCGCTTCGGGTGGTCCGGCCCACGTCGCGGGTGCAGCCTGACCAGACCCGGATGCCGGGTACCAGGCCTGGCCGAGAGCGACCGACGTCGCCAGCTCGCCCACACGACCGAGCGCTGCCCACCCCAGCACCACGAAACCCACCGCCCCGACGAAAGCGGGGAGCGAGAGCCCGACACGGATCGAGGTCACCGAGTACGGCGGTGGACCGAAGACAATTCCGCTCGCGACACAACGGACCACCTCCCCCGCCACGAGGACCCACAGACCGAGCGCAAGGAACTGGAATTGCCTCGTCACGAGAAGGCCTCGTGCGCGCGCAATCGAGAGCACTGTCACGAGCGCCGCGAACGCCGCGACGAACACCACGGCGTTGGCTACTGCGAGGGTGGCGTCGTCGAGCGAGGCGTTCGGCAGCCCGAAGCCGATCGCTGCGACGATCAACGATCCCGCAGCAGCGAGCCGCAAACCCGCCTGGCGCTGCACGCCGGGGGAAGCCTGCTCCGACAGCGCGCGCCTCGCCGCTCCCACCACCAACAGGGCAGCCCACCCGCCGACACCGACGGCGGCCACCACGTTCGCCGCTTCTGAGACGTTGGTGGCTTGGGTCGCAGCTACGAGCAGCCCTATAGCGAACACCAGCGTCGCCAGCCCGGCTGCCGCCGCTTCCCACATCTGCTGCCATCGCCTCTGCGCGAGAAGGCCCCAAGCCACGTAGACGACGGCGCACAGCAGGACAAGCCCCGACACGAAGGACAGCCATGCGCCGGCCGTCGCCAGGTGGTCGGTCGTGGTGAGGTCCCCAGGGGAGCTGAGCACAGCGTAGGCGAGGCCGTCGAGCACGCTGCCCAGGGCCCAGAGCGCGGATGCGACGGTGCCGAGCACCATCGCCGGCTTCGAGAGGACCAGATCGAGCACGCGAGCAATTCCCTCAGGCCGGTTTTCCGACCGTCGTCACTGGCCCGACCTTCCTCACCACGCCGCCCAGTCTGCCCCAGTGCCGAGCCGCGGATCCGGAGTCATCGAACACCTGTTCCCTCGACAACTGCAGGGGGTGGGTTGGTATCCTGGGCGAGAGGGGACATAAAGGCGACAACGGGATCACTACCCGTGGCCGATTGTCGCAGCGGGGGGCAACGTTGAGCGCAGCCGGCAGGGCGGCAGTCCAACATGCGTTGATGCGCGCGCGCCCCAGGCATCGTCGCCTCTTGGAGGTCGAGAACAAAGCAGAAGCCGAGCGCTCGGAGAAGCAGCTTCGCGTCAACGTCGCGTTGGGCGCGCTCGAGATGGTCTTCCAGCCCATAGTCGACCTGCGCACCGGCTCGACGGTGGGTGCCGAAGCGCTATCGCGCTTTCTCGCACCACCCGTGAGGCCTCCGGATCACTGGTTCGCGGAGGCGGCGGACGTCGGTAGGGACGTGGAGCTCGAGGTCGCAGCGGTAGAAGCGGCGCTCCAACAGCTGAGGAAGCTCCCGCGAGGCATCTACCTGTCGCTCAACGCCTCGCCGACGACGATGGTCTCCCCCGAGTTCCGCTCCGTCATCGCGGACGTCGCTGCCGAACGCGTCGTGCTCGAGCTGACCGAGCACACCGGCATAGACGACTACGACTCGTTCAAGGGAGCCATCTCTCAGTTGCGGTCGCAGGGCCTGCGGCTAGCGATAGACGACGCGGGTTCGGGGTTCTCGAGCTTCCGGCACATCCTCAACCTGCGCCCTGACGTGATCAAGCTGGACATCACACTGACGCGCGGTATCGACCTCGACCCGGCTCGTCGCGCGCTCGGCGCCGCGCTGCTCACTTTCGGCCTCGACGCCTACAACGCCTCGATGGTCGCAGAAGGCATCGAGACCGAAGGCGAGCTCAACACGTTGCGCGCCCTCGGCTGCCGGTATGGCCAGGGCTTCTATCTCGGCAAGCCCGGCGGCATGGGGCTTCTCGACCTTGGGCGTCTATCTCCGTGGCGAGAAAGCGGCCCCTCAGTGAAAACGGTCGAAAGCCAGAACGGCGCCGAAGCCGTCGGCAACGGGGAACCTCTGCACTCCCACGCCGACCCGGTCCGGCTGCTGGCCGCTGTAGAGGAAGCTCTCGGTCTCCCCCACGAAGTGTCGCGCACGGCATAGCCGGCCATCTTTTCCCTCGCGCAGGGAGGGGGCCCGCGGGCACATCGTGGGCCAAGATGGGGAGATGGGACTCCTTCGTGTGGGCTGCCTTGGCGCAGCGAGGATCGCACCCGCGGCCTTGATCAAGCCGTCCGCGTCCAACGACCAGGTCGTCTGCGCCGCGGTGGCAGCGAGAGACCCGGCTCGAGCCCGGGCCTTCGCCGGCAAACACCACATCGCGAAGGTGCACGAGTCGTACGAGGCGCTCCTGGCCGACGACGACCTCGATGCCGTCTATATCCCCCTCCCCAACGGGTTGCACGGTCAGTGGACTCTACGGGCATTGGCGCAGGGCAAGCACGTGCTCTGCGAGAAGCCCTTCACTGCCAACGCGGACGAGGCGAAACAGATCGCCGACGCCGCTGCATCCTCCGGACTGGTGGTGATGGAAGCGTTCCATTGGCGGTACCACCCGATGGCCGCCCGCATGCTCGAGATCGTCGGCAGCGGCGAGCTCGGCGAGGTGCGTCGTATCGAGGCGGCGCTTTGCTTCCCGCTGCCACTGTTCAAGGACATCAGGTGGCAGCTTTCGCTGGCAGGGGGAGCGCTCATGGACGCCGGCTGTTATCCCGTGCACATGGTCCGGACGTTGGCGGGGGCGGAGCCGGCGGTGGTCCGGGCCACAGCCAGGCTGCGTTCGCCGGGTGTGGACAGGCGCATGGAGGCCGAGCTCTCCTTCGCCGACGGGCGTACCGGAAGCATCCTGGCTTCGATGTGGTCGTCGACGCTGCTCAGGCTCCGGGTCGTGGTGACCGGCTCGGTGGCGACGATGCGGGTCCTCAATCCGACCACTCCCCACATGTTCAACCGCTTGAGCGTCTCCGGACCGAAAGGAAGGCACCACGAGCGGGTGGCGGGCGGGCCCACCTACGGCTACCAGCTCGAGGCGTTCCGGGCCGCTGTGCAGGAGGGGGCGCCGACCCTCACGCCGCCGAGCGAGGCGGTCGCCAACATGCGTGTCATCGACGCTATCTATGTGGCGGCCGGTCTGAAACCTCGGCCCGCGGCTAGCGAGTCCACGTGACCTGCCAGCGTCACGGGAATGCCCGGCAATCTTCTGAATCTCGTCATCCAGCATCCACGCCGGTGACGTATATCCATCGAAAGTGGCATTTCAGGGGCATCGATCGTGGCGCCGGCCATTCTTTGCCACCCGCTTGACGAAAGAAGGGGCATACGACGCATGGCTCCGTTCAGCCGCAGGCTCTTTCTGTTGCGCTCCTCGTTGGCGGCCGCCTCGGTTGCCGTAGCGCCGGCGCTCGTCGAATCCCTTGGGCCCGCTGCATCAGACGCCCCGGCTGCCGATGAGGCCGTCACAGGAGCGGACGCGGGCGCTGCCGGGCTCACTGAACCGCTCGTGGCGCACGTGAAGGACCTGTCGACCGGCGAGATCAGCTTGTTCAGCGGAACGCGCGAGTTTGTGACGCGCGACCCGCAGTTGGCAGGCCGCTTGTTCCGCGCTGCCAGATAGGTCTGGGAAATTTCCACCAATCGTCGGATTCTCCGATAGGCCCGCCCAGGGGGCGAGGACCGATTGCAGTTAGACAACAAATCCGTCATCGAGCAGGAGTGAACCAGAGATGTCATCACACCGTGAAGCGCCCCAGATCTCGAAAGACCCGGTCGCTGACAGCGCAGACCTCTACGCGTTCGTCAGTCCCGACAAACCCTCCACGGTGACCCTCATAGCGAACTACGTGCCGCTCCAGGGTCCCGACGGGGGGCCCAACTTCTATGAGTTCGGTGAGGACGTGCTCTACGAGATACACATCGACAACACCGGGGACGCCAAGCCGGACATCAGTTTCCAGTTCCGGTTCAAGAGCGACATCACCAACCCCAACACGTTTCTCTACAACACGGGGCCCATCCAGTCGCTGACCGACAAGAACTGGAACAGACGCCAGCTCTACTCGCTTACGCGATTGGACCACGCGACGAAGAAGTCGACCGTGCTCGGGAGAGGGCTCTCGTGCCCTCCGTGCAACATCGGCCCGTTGTCCACGCCCGACTACGCGTCGCTCGCGTCGGCTGCCGTCAACAGCCTGTCGGGCGGGGTCACCGTGTTCGCAGGGCAGCGGGCTGACGGCTTCTACGTGGACCTCGGGGCCACGTTCGAACTCGCAGTGCTGCGACCCTTCGAGGCCGACCACGCCACCTTCGGTCTCTCGAACACCGGTCTCGGCAAGATGGCTGCGGGCATCAACGCGACCAAGTCCTTGAACGTGCACACCCTTGCCCTGCAGGTCCCCATGACCCAGCTCACGCGCGGCGGTTCGAGCCCGACTGATGCAGCCTCGGCGTCCTCGGTGATCGGGATCTGGACGACGGCCAGCCGCCAGAAGGCGAGGGTGCTCCACACCAACCCCGCCCAGGACGTCTCCACTGGACCGTACGTCCAGATTTCGCGTCTAGGGAACCCGCTCGTGAACGAAGTTCTCGTCCCCCTTGCCAAGAAGGACTACTGGAACGGTCAGCCGCCCTCGGGCGACAAGCAGTTCGCCGCCGGCGTCAGCAACCCCGAGCTGTCTCAGCTGCTGCCTGTGCTGTACCCGGGTGTGTTCCCGAACCTCGCGGCCTACAACGCCGGTTCGCCCAACCGCGCCGACCTCGAAGCCGTCTTTCTCACCGGCATCCCCACCGGGGTGGTGACAGGCTTCCAGAACTTCACCACCCACACCCAGTCGGACATGTTGCGGCTCAACATGGCGATCGCACCGGCTTCGAAGCCGAGCAACCTCGGACTGGTGGGCGGGGACCCGGCCGGCTGGCCCAACGGCCGGCGGGTCTTCGACGACGTGGTGACCATCGAGCTGCGGGCCCTGGCGGGCGCAACGCTCCCTCTCGTCGACCCCTCCTACAAGGCCGACGCGGCCGCGGGCGAGATCTCGCCTGGCCTCACCTCCGGCCCCACCGACCTGACGGCGATGGGCACCGAGAACTACATGAGCTCGTTCCCTTACCTGGGTGAGCCCTACAGCGGCTTCGCTGTCCCTGCTTCGTAGTGCCAATGTCGGACGGTCCCCTACACGAGCATGGGCTCGGACCAACGGGTCCCGGCAGCGTTCTGCTCGAGATCGGTGATGGCGCAGGGGCCCTGGTCGTGCACGCCCCGCCGGACACCGTCCGAGCCGAGATCGAGATTCGACGCGCAGGCTGTGATTGGACCGGTCTACACACGGCAGTCCGCGAGCGCCGCGTGCGGCAACAGGTGTTCTACGCGGGGCTGTTCGCATCTCTCGAGGCTGGGCAGTACGAGATTCGCTGGCGTGATAGGTGTGACGCGCGGCGTGCGTCTGCCCAGCGGGTCGTGGTGAAGCCAGGTGAGGTGACCGAAGCCAAGCTAGCGTCGCCGATCGTGAGCAGGGTTCTCACCTCCAGCACCGCGGAGATCGGCCGAACGTCCTAGGCGACGCGCATGCCCGCCGACCTTCGCAACGCCAGCGACACCATCCTCGTCCTCGCCATAGGACGCTGGAACCAGGATGCACTCGCAGAGGCGTTCCGTCGCCACGCAGGATCCGTCTTCGCGGTCGCCAAACAGGTCCTTCGAGACGAAGGCGCGGCTCGTGAGGTCGCGCACGATGCCTTCGTCTGGCTCTGGCACGAACCAGACCGCTTCGACCCGGCGCGCGGAAGCCTGCGTGCATTCCTCCTCAACTTCGCCCACAGCCGTGCGATCGACCGCCTGAGGTCGGACCGCCGGCGTACCAAACGAGAGGAGGAGGAGGCTCGCGCCGCAGCGCCGATGACGTACGACCTCGAGCGGGAGGTGTGGGACCTCACCCTCGTTACCAAGGTTCGATCGGCGGTCGACGAGCTCCCCGACGACGAGCGCAAAGCGATCGAGTGCGCGTACTTCGGCGGGTACACCTACAGGGAGACCGCGACGCTCCTGGGGCAGCCCGAAGGGACCGTGAAGAGCCGAATCCGGAGCGGCCTCCGCCGTCTCCAGACGAATCTCACCGCGGCCGGTCTTCAGGGCGTCGAGCTGTGACTGAGTCTCACGACGAGATCACATCTTTACTCGGGGCTTACGCGCTCGACGCGGTCGAGGTCGAGGAGGCTACACAGGTCGAGCTCCACGTCGGACAGTGCCCTCGGTGCAACGCCGAGCTGTTGGAGTATCAAACGACGGCCCCTATGCTCGGCAGCCTCGGCGGCGAGGCGCCGGACGGCCTGTGGGAGGCAGTTCTCGCATCGATCGACCAGCCCTCGTCGTCGGGTATGCAGCGCTCGGTTCTCAGGGCGACCCGTCCTACATCGCGCCGTCGGCTCTACGCGTTCGGTGCGGCCGCTGTCGCTGTCGCCGCTGCGGTCGTCTTGCTCGCGGTGTCCGTTGCCGGTCTGGAAGGTCGTGTCAATCATCTCCAAGGTGAGTCTGTCGCACAGGCTCTACGACGAGCCGAGTCCTCGGCCCTCGCCCGGCCTGGTCACACGGTCGTCTACCTGCGAGCAGCGACCGGAGCAACGCCTGCCCACGTCGTTGTCGCCAACAACGGAAGCGCCTATCTGGTCAACGACTCACTTCCGAAGCTGTCCGCGGGGCGCACGTATCAACTTTGGGCCTTGAGCCGAGGGACGCCCGTCTCTCTCGGGGTCCTCGGCCGCGAACCAACGCTCACCAGCTTCGAAGTCCAGCGCGGAATGACGATGGTCATGCTCACCGCCGAACCGTCGGGTGGCGTTCCGCAGCCCGACTCTCCCGTCATCGCGAGCGGAGCCCTCACCAACACCTAGTCTGCCGAAGCGGTCACGGGCTACTGATGCGGTGTTGGCTTCATAACGCGGCCGCCGTAGCCAGCCACTCGCCTTCAGCCACAGCGCGGCGCAACAACCTCGGCGGCCAATTCGCCCATCCTCAAGACTAGGGTGAAGGAACGGCTGGGAGGCAAGATGGATGACGTACGGGCCAGGGAACTACTCGAAGCCGAGCGACGGCGCGTCGAGCAGCTCCTTCAGGAAGCGATCGAGGCGGGGCAACAGAATCGAAGCGCAGCCAACGAGTCCGGTGACATGGCAGATCCTGCCGAGCGCCTTACAGCAGAGCAAGTGGACGACGCTGTCACAGTTGGCTTGCGGGAGAGGCTGGGCGCCGTCGAGCGGGCCGAAGCCCGCCTTCGCGAAGGTATCTACGGTCGATCGGTGAAAAGCGGCATTCGGATCCCCGACGAGCGCCTCGAGGCTGATCCTGCAGCTGAACTCACGGTCGAAGAAGCAGCCCAGGGATGATGCTGCCCAGGGACAGGGACTAAATCAGGCGAGTCCCGCACGATGGCGATGACGTGCACACCCAGGGAGGCGGCCGCGCTCGTCCGGGTACGCGACACGATCGCCTTCGGGCTAGGGCCGGGCAACCCCGACGCGTTCTTGACTGCCCTCGGCGAGCGCGACGACTGGGAGGACCTGGTGCTCGGCGGCGCTTTGTTGCTCGGGTACTACACGGTCCTCACCAAACCTGGTGTGTCGTACCGCTCGGGGTTCTTCGGGCCGGCCGAACGCATCTTGTTGGCCGAGGGGCATCACATCGAGCACGTGCCGAGCGGTTTCCGACAGTTCGCGCCAGTCCTCGCCCGATTCGCACCACGGATCATGACAGCCCAGGCCGCGCCCCCCGACTCTGAGGGCCGAGTCAACCTGTCTTTGCACCTGGGCGCGACCCGAGACGAGCTGATCCGGGCCGGCAATGATCCCGACCGAGTCCTCCTGGTCGAGGTGAACCCTCACCTTCCCCGGACACGCAGCCTCCCGCCTCGTTTCGACAACACCATTCCCATTGAGTTGATCGACGTGCTCGTCGAAGCGGACGGCGAGCCTTACACCCTCGAGGACCCAGCGCCAATGGATGTGGACTCCGCGATCGCTTCGCACGCGCTCAGGTTCGTCACCGACGAGAGCACGCTGCAAACCGGCATCGGTGCAATACCGAACATGCTTGCAACCTCCTTGGCCAGCGGCGCGGGGGGCGGCTACGGCGTGCACTCCGAGATGTTCACCACCGGTCTCATGCGCCTCCACCAGGCGGGCAAGGTGACCAACAACGCCAAGGGCGTGTTCGACGGAGTGTCGGTGACAACCTTTGCCCTCGGAACCGCTGACCTCTACCGCTGGCTCGATGACAACGCCGACGTTGCCTTTTTGCCGGTCGAGATCGTCAACGACCCAAGTGTCATCGGAGCGAACCACAAACTGGTGTCGATAAACGGCGCGATCTGCGTCGACCTCTACGGCCAGGTGGTGGCGGACAACATCGACGGCAAGCAGATCTCTGGCGTCGGTGGTCATGAGGACTTCGTGGCTGGTGCCGACCTCCATGTCGACTCACACTCATTGATCTGCTTGCACTCCACAGTGACCATTGGAGGCGTCGTGCGCTCACGCATCGTGCCCCTGTTGCCGCAGGGGTCGGTCGTATCCACGCCACGTCATCACACAGGTGTGGTCGTCACCGAGTATGGGGTGGCCGAGTTGACTGGGCTCACCGTCCGCGAGCGCGCGCGGGCGCTGGCGGACATCGCACACCCGGATTTCCGGGCCGAGCTGTATTCGGTGTCCGACACCCTGGGCACGAAGTGAGCACTTCTGTACACGCCTGCGAAGGCTCCCGGGGGTACCCCACGGACCCCGCCCCGCAGTGATCGAGAAGCGCTCGTCACAGGCACCTTAAGATCCAATGGTGGACCGCATCCCGTGGTGGGCCGTGGTGTCTGCCGGGGCTGCCCCCGTGCTGCTCGCAGGCGGCTTGACACTTGGCGAGGCACGGCAACCACCGGGGTACAACCCGGTGCGGGACACGATCAGCGCTCTTGCCGCCTACGGAGCCAGGGATCGCTGGGTGATGACTTCAGCACTGGCTGGCTTGGGTGCCTGCCACGTCATCACCGCGTTGGGATTGCGACCAGCGCGGAGGACCGGCCGGATTGTGTTCGCCGGTGGAGGGGTCGGGACTTTGTTGGTAGCGGCGTTCCCCCAACCCGCCCATGGGAACTCCGTAGCCCACACTGTCGCGGCCACTGCCGCTTTCACAACCCTCGGGATCTGGCCTGTGTTCGCCGCTCGCCCGCGAATCTGGGCACCGCTGTTGACGCCCTCCGCTTCCGTCGCGGCGTCAGTCGTCCTGCTCGGACTGGTGGGGTGGTTCGCGGCCGAGGTCCACGGCGGTCAACGTGGACTCGCCGAGCGCGCCGCAGCTGGAGCACAGGCCCTCTGGCCTCTGGCGGTGATCGTCACCACGCGGCGAGCCTGTGCTCGGGCAGTATCGCCGTGAGCTTCACGCCATACGACCGGCCTGTCCGGGTGGCCTTCGTGGGCCTCGGCAGGATCTACGACCTGAACGTGCGGGCCTATGTCGGCAATCCCGACGTCGAGGTAGTGGCGCTCGTGGACCCGAGCGAGGAGCGCCGCACCCAGCGCCACGTCGACTGGCCCGAAGCCCGTACGTTCGCCTCGGCGAGCGAGCTGGCTCGAAGCGGCGTCGAGATAGACGCCGTCGAAGCCCTGCTCCCTGTCCCCCTGCACGCCGAGGGTGTCGTCGAGCTTCTCGGCTACGGCTGGCACGTCAACCTGCAGAAGCCGATGTGCAACGACCTGGCCGATGCCAGGAGGATGCTCGACGCCGCCAGTGACAACGACCGGCTGCTGCGGGTCATGGAGAACTACGTCTTCTACGAGCCCTTGGTGAAGCTGAAGGACGTCGTAGCCTCTGGGTCGCTCGGCGAGGTGAGCGGGTACCACATGAAGATGGTGGCCAGCGGCCGCGGGGGCTGGGACGTCCCAGCCAGCAGCTACGAGTGGCAGTTCCAGCAGATGCAGTTGGGCCGTGGCATCCTGGTCTTCGACGACGGCTGGCACAAGCTGGCGACGGCCATCTGGCTCTTCGGCCCAGTCCGCGAGGTGCGCGCCTGGGTGGGGGGCACCGAGGTCGTCCCCGGCGTCGCGATCGACGCTCCGACCACAATCGTCTGGGAGCACGACAACGGCGTGCGTGGGGTGTGGGACATCACCCTGGCGATCGACATGTACCTGCGCTCGGACTACTACACCAACGACGAACGTTGGGAGGTGACAGGACGACGCGGTTACGCGCGGGTGAACCGCTGCACCGCCCGCGGCATCCAACAGCCGAGCCTCGAGGTCTACGCCGAAGGCGAGATGCGCTCTTGGCACGCGCTTGACGACGACTGGGCCAGCAGCTTCCGCGAATCCGGGCGTCACTGGCTTCGCTGGCTCCACACCGGCGAAGGTCCCATGATGTGGAGCGCTACTGAGGCGGTCGACGTGCTGCGGTTCGGCCTGGCCGTCTACTCGAGCAGCGCGGCTGGCGGTGCGGGCGTGGATCCGGCGTCGCTCGAGTAGACGGCACGACCCGAGTCAGCCCTCCACGGCGAAGAGGCGCCAGCTCCCCGCTACTCCCTTGAGCTCATGGTCTTGTCCTTCGGAGAACCGTATCGCCGAGCCTGCGACGAGATCGACGACGGTACGGGACACCAGCACCTGTCCCGGACCGGCCAGACCACACACGCGCTGTGCAACGTGGACGGCGATCCCACCTATGTCCTCGCCACGGCGTTCCACCTCGCCTGTGTGCAGCCCGACTCGAACATCGAGGCCTAGTCTGCGAACCGCATCGCGAATCGCGCACGAACAGCGGATCGCCCGGGCCGGACCGTCGAAGGTCGCCAGGAACCCGTCGCCCACCGCTTTGATCTCCTTTCCTTGAAAGCGCTCGAGTTGGCGCCGAACGGTCGCGTCGTGGCGATCGAGGAGCTCCCGCCAGCGGTGGTCACCGAGTTGGCCCGCTTGCTCGGTCGATCCGACGATGTCGGTTGAACATCAGCGTCACGAGCACGCGGTCGGGCTCCCCTGCCGGACGGGTGCCGGTGATGAACTCGGCCATCTCCTCCAACATGGGATCCACGTCACCCAAGAACCAGAAGTGATCGTCACCTGCAAGTTCGACGAAGCGCGCTCCGTCGATGTGATCGGCGAGATAGCGACCGGCCGCGACAGGCACTAGGCGGTCTCCTGTTCGGTGCAACACCAGAGTCGGCGCCTGTATCGAGGGCAGCACGGGGCGGATGTCGATGTCGAGCATCATCTCGCAATGTTGTCTGACTGCTGCCGGGCTCATGGCCACGCGTTCAAGGCGGGCCTCCCGCCGACGCTCTTCGTCGCGATCTTCACCAGGAAGCATGAGGCGGAATCGCTCACTGTCGGGATCGCCCCAACTGCGGACAATGTAATCCGCAAGCTCATTGCGGAACGAGGCCGGGAAGCCGATACCCTCGCCCCGATCGATATACGAAGCCATACCCCCGGCCAAGACCAGGCCCGCCGTCCGCTCGGGATGGGTGGCGGCGAAAAGGCAGGCCAACATCGCGGCATTTGTGTGCCCAATCAAGAAGGCCCGATCCGAACCGATTGCGTCCAACACTTTCGCGACGTCATCGACGGCGTGCTCGAAGGTGGCCGGATACCCGAGGGGATCGGGGTCCGATGAGCCACTTCCCCGTGCATCGGTCAAGATGAGCCGGCCGAGCGTGCCGAGGCGCTCCCATAGGCGCGGATATCCCTCCCAGTTCCACGACGCCTCGATGACGGTGACCCAGTCGGGGACGATCAGGATGTCGATCGGGCCGTCGCCCACTACCTGGTAGGCGACATGGACGCCGTCAGCAGTCTCGGCATACCTGGTCGCGGGAGGCTCGATCACCGCCGGACAGTCTGGCCCGTTGGCCAGGCCCCGAACAGGTCGGATCGGGACGGGAGCGTCCAGGACAACCCGGGGCGTAATCGGCAATACTTTGGCCGGTGAGCCAGTCCTGCCGTGGGTGGACGGAGGATGGGGACCGGTCGGCGACACCGGGCCCCCGCGCAGGTGATGCTGAGCGCGACGCCGCCGTGGCCCGCATGACCGAGGCTTCCAGCCGGGGCGAGCTCGACCCCGATGAACTCGACGAGCGTCTCGGGGCAGCCCTTCGGGCCACCTATGTCGACGAGCTCGAGGCGCTGACGGCTGATCTACGGACACCGTCGACGGACGGCCGTGACAGCGCGTCAGAGGCCCCACCCCAGCGTCGGCGCCCATTCTGGTGCCGGGCCGGCTTCCAGTACCACGCCACCCCATATGTGCTTGTGAACGCGATGCTCATCGGCATATGGGCGCTCACCGGCCACGGGTTCTTCTGGCCATTCTTCCCTATCGCAGGATGGGGAATCGGCCTGGGAATGCACGCCTTGGTCGCCGGCAGCCTCCCCCAACGAAAGCGCCATCACCTCCAACTGCTCGTCGGCGTCCCCGAAGTACCCTTCCCGCCCCACCGTCTCGTTGCCGCCGGATCGGTGTCGGCGTCACCGTCGGTCAGGCCTCGGGTCAACCCCGGACCCGGATCGGACCGAGGCCCATCGCCCGGCGCGGCGCGGTCCGAGCCCTCCACCGCTCATGTCGCCGTGCTCTTCGCCGACATGGTCGACTCCACGTGGCTCAACGAGCGCCTCGGCGACACGGCCTGGAATGCGTTACGCACGCGCTACCTGCACATCATGCGCGACTGCGTGGCCAGCCACCAAGGCACCGAGGTGAGCTCCCAGGGTGACGGCCTCTTTGCCCGATTCGATCTGCCCGCCGGTGCTGTCACCGCGGCGTTGGCCATGCAGAAGCGAGTCGATGCGGAGCAGGCGTCATCGCCCTCGAGCCCGCAGCTACGCGTCGGCATCCACGCGGGACAGGTCATTGAGGACGGCGACGACCTCATTGGCAACATGGTCAACCTGGCCGCTCGCCTGACCGCCGTTGCCGAGCCCGGTCAGATCCTGGTCACGGAGTCGGTGGCCGATCTAGCTGGCGAGGACTTCTCGTTCGAGGACTGCGGCCTGCGCCAGCTCCGCGGCATCAGCCGCCCCCGCCACGTCCTGGCCGTACACCGCTGAGGTCGCGCCGATCATCTGATATGGGGCGGCAGGTGTCCGCGAACACCTGCGGCTGAAGCGAGCACGTAGCTACGTAGCAAGCGCAACAGCTCACTGCAACGCTAAGCCTGTGAGAGTTCCATGGCTAGGGCCATTGGTCCCACCGTCAATGAATGACCGCTTCATCGAAGCAACCGAGCCGGTATCAATCCGTCTGGAGGTAGGTGGACAGGTGAGGCAGTCTTTTGCCACAAACCTCTGGACGTCGGCCCTCGACAGGTGCAGGCTTGTGGAATGACAACCTTGACCAGGGCGTGGACGCGATGGCAGGTGCCGGAGCCGTCGTCGATCCGGGACCGCTACGTCGTCGGCACCGGCGTGAGGGCTAACTCCCGCCCGCGATGCGGGGCATCCGGCCGTCGGCGCCGGGCGGCTTCGGAGACGCCGCGCGAGGGTCGCGCCACAATATGGCGCGCCGAGGACGGGGACCGCACCAAAGTGGCCACTTATCTCCGCAACGCCGCGGTGCGCCTCGTCTTCGAGCCGTTCCGCCAGCTTGGCGACGACGGCTGGCACGACTACTCACTCATCTCGACGGTTGACTCCGGCATCGCAGTGCTCGACCTCGAAAGCGGTGCGGTTGTGGCCGACGAGTCCGAGGGCACGATGGACAGCGCCCTCGGGCGCTGGGGATGCCGGTACGCGCCAGTGGAGTACTTTGTGCCCGACTGGTGGGACGTACATGACGGCTCGGTGCTACCGGGCAACCCCCTGTGGTCCGACGCCACCGACAGCTCGCCCAGTGGGAAGTACGGGTTCGTGGCCGGATGTGCTTGGGGCGACACCTCGTCGTGGAAGATCCACTACCTCGACCTGTCCCGGATCTCAGACGGCGTCGTCGGACGCGACGATCGCTTCGGCCACCTGGAGATCCCCCCAAACGCTCGCCTCAAAGACCGCGTGCACTTCTACGCGGACACCCCCGAGCGTGTCCACATCGACGTCACCTTGACCTTCGACGTCGCCACAGGCGCGATCGGGGCGTGGAACCTTGACCAACTCGTCGACCCCGCCTGGCGCCAGTACCGGCGTCCCAATGAACCGCGAGAGCCCCGTCAGTAGCCCGGAATCCACGGCAGGCGCGTAGCGATCCATAGCCGGTCGGTCCCGCGAACTGCCGGCACAGCGTCCTTCGCTCTGCGCTCATCCCAAAGTTCTCCGTGCAAGGCTGTCGGAATGACAACTCGGACAACAGGCTCGTTTGACACTGGTGGCGAACGGATCTACTACGAGTCCATCGGCGATGGCGACCCCGTGGTCCTGTCCCACGGCCTCGGGGGCAACCACGCGTGCTGGTGGCAGGTGGTTCCCGCCCTTTCCGCCCATCACCGAGTCATCACGTGGGACCAGCGCGGTTTTGGCAACTCGACCCGGAGAACGGCCGACTACGGACCGGAGCCGGCCATCAACGACTTGCTGGGCCTGCTCGATCATCTCCGTCTAGAACGCGTCCAACTTCTCGGTCAATCGATGGGGGGATGGGTGGCTATGGGGTTCGCTCTTCGACATCGAGAGCGGGTGCGGTCACTCGTGCTCACGGACACGCTTGCCGGGGTTTTCACCGCCGAGATCAATTCCGAGGTGAGAAAGGCAATAGGCACGGCATTGAGCCGGTTTCGAGGCGACACTCTGGGTGAGCATCTTGCACTCGGCGAGAGCTTCTGTCGGCGCTGTCCTGACCTGGCTTTCCTCTACCAGGAGATATCCAGCATGGGCGACAAACCCGACGATGCCGAAGTTTTCAGCATGCTCGGCGCCATGCAGGTGCCTCTTGACGAAGTGGCCGTCCTCGATCTCCCGATCCTCCTCGTAGTGGGAGATGCCGATGCGCTGTGCCCTCCGTCGGCGATGCGGCTCGTCGCCGATCAGATACCGGGCGCCGATCTCCAAGTCATTGCAGATGCTGGTCACTCCCCGTATTTCGAACGGCCGGAGGAATGGACCGAGTTAGTCGGGGCGTTTCTACGGCGCCACGCGTCTCAATGAGGTCAGTCGGAGTACGCCCTCCTAAGGACGGCGCGTCACCCTGCAACTGCTCCGACGGCCTGCTAGGCAATGGACACGAAGGGAGGGAACGGTGCTCATTTCCACAATGAACGACATCCCGGGCTACGAGGTGACCGAAGTGTTGGGCGAGGTTTTCGGCTTGACCGTGAGGAGCCGCAACATCGGCTCGCAAATGGGGGCTGGGTTCAAATCGCTCGTCGGAGGTGAACTGAAAGGGATGACGAAGAACCTGGTCAGCAGCCGCCAGGAGGTCACACATCGCATGGTCGAAGAAGCCGAGGCGAAGGGTGCTAACGCCGTCCTGGCGATGCGTTTCGACACCTCGGAGATGGGTGGCAACTGGACCGAGATCTGCGCCTACGGGACAGCTGTCAAGATTCGTAAGCTCTAGTTGGAGAGCGATGACGGCTGGTCGAACAAGACGTGTGCAACCCCAACGTGGCGGTATCGAACCGTCACGAGTGAAGCGATTCTCCGGCGACGAGGTGTCCGTTGAGCTGATCCTCGAGGCGATGGGCGCCGACGGAGCGTGCATCGTGGAGGGAATGCTCGGGCATGACGAGGTACTCGCCGCCCGGCGATCGCTGGCGGGCATCCTCGATGGGACACCACGTGGGCGCAACGACTTCGAGGGCTTCACCACGCGGCGGATCTATGCCCTTTTCGCCAAGACTCGGGCCTTCGACCATGCGGCGGTCAATCCGCTGGTGCTCGGGGTCCTCGACCGGGTGCTCGGCCACTACCAGCTGAGTGCCCCCGTCGGCATCGAGATCGGTCCCGGGGAGAAGGCCCAGGTCCTGCACAGGGACCAAGCGGTCTATCCCCTGCCAACCTCTTTCCCCGATGTGGTCATGAACACGATTTGGGCGCTCGACGACTTCACCGAAACCAATGGAGCGACGCGCTTTATCCTGGGTAGTCACCGATGGGACGACAGGCCTAGCGAGTCGGAGGACGCTGTCTGCGCCGTCATGCCGGCGGGTTCGATGGCGTTCTACGTAGGAAAGCTCTGGCATGGGGGTGGCGCCAATACCACCGACACAGCGCGGCTCGGGGTCATCCTCGAATATGTCGCCGCGTGGCTGCGACCCCAAGAGAACCACATCTTGGCCGTTCCTCGTGAAACGGTCGCCTCACTTCCCGAGAGACTGCAGGAGTTGCTTGGCTACAACATCTTTCCGCCTTTCGTCGGCTACGTGGATGGCCGGCATCCTCGCCGCTTCATCACCGAGCCAACAGGTGTTGCAGGGCAAAGAGAATCCGAGTAACGCTCAGGATCGTGTGCGGTAGAGCCAGTCTCGTCGGTCGATCTCGTACAGCAGGCCATGCAGTTCGCTCCGGCGCTCGTTGGCGGGAATGACCACCTCACGCATGAGCTTCATGCCCAGCCGTTCGGCCACGCGAGCAGACGGGGGGTTGTCGGACTGTGGCACTGAACACACCCGCTCTAGGCCCAAAGTTGTGAACCCCTCATCCAGCGCAGCCGTCGCACCTTCGGTCGCATAGCCGTGTCCCCAGGAGGTTGGAGCGAATCGCCAACCGACCTCTACCGCGGGAAGGATCTCCGGAAGGAAGGTCGGCACCGAGAGTCCGACGTAGCCGATGATGCGGCCATCGGCCAACGCTCTCGCCACCCAGCAGCCAAACCCGCACTCGCTCCATTCCTCCAGCTGGCGGTCCAAAAAAGCCTGAGTCTCTTGGCGGGTGAAGGCGCGACCGTAGGGGAACTGCCACACTTCAGGGTGGGAGAACACTTCGGCGAGCTCGTCGAGGTCACTCGGCATGAAGGCCCTAAGGTCCAACCGGGTGGTCTTGACAGGACCCAAGGGCGCCGCGACGGGTGGAGCACTGCCTCGGATGGTCACCACCGCATCTTGGCGCAGAAGCGTTCGCGGCCGCCGAAAGCGGCGGAAACGGTGGCGCTAGCTGCCCGTGGCGACCTGGATCCAACTGATGACGTTTCCGTCCGCATCCGCCACGCTTGCCTTGCGCCCGGCATCACCGACGGCCTCGACGGGCCCGGCGCTGATCCCCCGACTAGCGAGATCGGCGACGAACTGATCCAGGTCGGTAACCGATATGGTCACTAGGGTCCGTCCGGCGCGTTCGGGGTCCTCGATCACGTAAAGCCAGCCGTTCCCAGCTACGCACCACATGACCTCGCTCTTGTTGGGAACGATGTCGGCGGGTCGCCCGAAGATCTGCTGATACCACCCCATCGACGCTTGTAGAGCTGTTACGGGCACACTGGCAAAGAGAACCTCCATGGTCATCCCTGCAGCCTGCCGCTTGTCGACGCGTCATGTCGACCCGTTCATCGGGACCGCCTTCGCCGCTCGAACATGCACGGAGGAGGGCGGGCTCGCCCGCGCCGTTAGCAGGCGGTCAGCCCTTCACGGCAAAGAGCCTCCACGACCCCGGGACCCCCTTCAGTTCGTGTTCGCCGCGGTCGTTGAACTCAGTCCCCGATCCCACGATGAGATCCACCACCGTGCGCGAGACAAGGACTTCGCCCGGCCTAGCGAGGGCTTCGACGCGGGCAGCAATGTGCACCGCCATGCCGGAGATGTCGCCGCCGCGCAACTCGACCTCTCCGGTATGCACGCCAACCCGGATCTCGAGACCGAGCTGGGTTGCTGCATCCCTAACAGCGAGCGCACAGGTCACAGCTCTGGCGGGACCGTCGAAAGTGGACACGAACCCGTCCCCGGTGGTCTTCACCTCATGGCCCCCAAAGCGTTCAAGCTGGCGCCTGACGGCTGCATCGTGGCGGTCGAGCACGTCGCGCCAACTCTGCTGACCCACCTTCGCCATGGTTTCGGTGGACCCGACAATGTCGGTGACCAGAATGGTTGCAATGGCAGTCTCTGGTCGTCGAGCGAGGCGGGTACCGGTTGCGAACTCTTCGACTTCTTCGAGAAGCAAATCGATGTCGCCCACCCAGTACAGCGAGTCGTTGCCCGGCAGTTCCACGAATCTGGCATCGGGTATGTGCTCAGCCAGGTACTTGCCGTGTCCGATGCGAAACAGGGGCTCGTCCTGCCGGTGCAGGACCAGAGTGGGAGCACTGACCGATGGAAGCAAGGAGCGGACGTCGGCGGCGTAACCGACCGTCAAGATGGCCTTGGCCGTAGCCGGGCTGGCTCCCTGACGCCCGGCGCGCTCCCACCAGACTCGGAAGTCAGGGTCATTGGCGACCGTCGGAGCCGCGACGGTCAAGAAATCGTCTGGGACGCCCGGCTCATCACCGGGAGAGCCCTCTATGTTCGATTCCACGAACGCATCCAAGATGTGATCGGGAATGCCCACGTGATAATCCTCCGCTCGCCTCAGGCGGGCGAAGCCGTTCACGATTACCAGCTTGGCAACTCGGTGAGGATGCGACGCGGCCAGCATGACCGCCTGCAGAGCGGAGTCGCGGGGCGCGAACACCACTACCTCCCCGCAGCCAGTGGAATCGAGCACGCAGAGGGCGTCTTCGACCCACTGTTCGAGGGTGGGCGGCTCCGCCGGCGACATTGGGTCGGACAACCCAATCCCGCGGGCGTCGAACTGCACTACGCGGGCAAAGGAGGAAAGCCTTTGCTCGAGCCGACGAAAATGGGGCTCGTCATCGACACTCTCCATCGGCAGAAGCGGCGCACCTGGGTACCAAAGCATGTCGACGGCGCCGGATCCAAGCACCCGATAGGCGATGTGGACATCGGCGTTCCTGGCGTAGTAGATGCGGGACCGCTCTTCCACGCCGACATTTTGCCTTTTGTAGTCCCCCGCCGCCGGGCCTCTGATATCCAAGTTCGGGAAGTTGCCACCGACTGCCAGGCAGTTGACCTTTTACAGGCACGCCACCGCTGTCAGACTTACAGAGGTCAACATTCCATCGGCGCCCCGTCGCTATCTGAATCAGCGGACACGACGCAGTCGGCGCGGTAGGTGTAGGCGGTTTAGCTGCTCAGAGCTGTGAGGTCGAAGAGGAGTGAGCTCAGGCTGGTTGGGCCGACGCCAACGGTCCATCTGCGGTCGCAGCCGCCTCTCTTCGATCGGCCATAGCGAGGAGTGCGACCAAGGGAGTCACCAACAACCCGAGGGCTACACCCAACACGGCGGCGTAAAGGATGAAGCCGCGTGTGGTCACATCGCCCAGGTGGGTGACGACTAGGGCCACGCCAGCCAACGGTGACAGGACGACTGCGGTCGCCGCCCCCAGGACGACACCCCGCCGGAGCGGGTGACGAGGCAGTCGGGCCGCCCTCCCGACGAACATCTGATCTATTGCTGGGAGCCCGCGCCTGCGCTGCTCTGTCCGCACGGCCAGTGTGCACAAGAGGCACGTCGTCACGGGAAGCAAAAAGAACGTGCCCAAAGTGTCGACGGCAGTCGAGGACTTCTGCAGCAGTGGGATCGACCACACCGGCACCTTGTGGAGGCCAAGCGTGCCGAGCCAGGCAAGACCGGCGTTTACCACGAAGTTGATCACAGCTGTCCCCGCGATGGCGTTGACGATGAGCCACCGGCGGTTCTGAGCAGGTATCCCCCGCCACCAACGCCGCACGCCGAAGCCGCCCACGAGAAGGAAACGTTAGCCACGAGCCGCACTTGTGGGCGCGGCGGAGATCAATCTCGGCCTACCCATCGGCACCTCCAAGCACTCCAGCAGGTTCCTATCGGACCCGGAGCACCACGTGAGGCATTCCGAGCGCTACCCTGCTTCCCTGTGATCGGGAGCGTTTCAGCTCACATCTGTGCAGCCCCCGAGGTGATCTATGACCTCGTAGCGGACATCACCCGAATGGGCGAGTGGAGTCCGGAGTGCTACCGGTGCGAGTGGCTCGAAGGTTCGGCGCAAGCCGAGCCGGGCGCGCGGCTCCGTGGCTATAACCGCTCGGGTTGGATCAAATGGTCGAACACCTCGGAGATCGTTGCCGCCGACCGGGGCCGCGAGCTCTCTTGGATTATGGGCGGCCAGGAGAAGCGCTACTCGCTGTGGCGCTACACCTTCGTTCCCGAAGACGGTGGGACGATGGTGACCGAAGCGTTTCAGTCGCTCCGTCACACGCTCCTTGGTCGCCTAGGCGCCCTCCCGCTCGGCGGCGAGCGCAAGCGCGAAGGGGCATTGCTTGCGGGAATGGAGTCCACCCTTGCAAGGCTAAAGGTCGCCGCAGAATGAGCATCAGACTGAGGGGTCCCGTAGCGCCAGGTCCTTTGCGTCCTCGAATGAGGAACGGCACTCCGCCAACGAGACACATCCGCCACCCATAGGGTTGGGAATATGGGGTGACGGCGCGAACCATCGTCCATTCTCCCTAGGTTCCTGACGCGACTACTCCCGGTCGTCGACGACGTCGAGGTTGTAGAACGTGGCCGGGCCGTCGGCAAAGCTCATCATCTTCTTCGACAGAGCATCGGTCTCTGGGAACGCGGAGTTCTCCATCGCTTCTTCGTAAGAGTCGAAGAAGACCACGTTGAAGTAACGCCCTGGATTGTCTCGGTCCTGACATAGCACCCGACGACGAGCCTTGCGCTTGCCTTGAGTGGCCTTCTCCCACTCGTCGGCGACGGCCTGCATCTCGGCGGCTTTGGAGGTGTTGTACGCGATGATCTGGACGAACCCCATGGACGATCTCCTTCCGGTCTGAGGTGAGCGTAGAACTTCCGGTGGAAGTTTGCTCGACCACGGACCGGCTGCAGAGTGACAGCCGGGCGACCGGGTCGACCACCACGGCGATTCTCGGATGCCGCTGTTTAAACACCAAACGTCTTCGCCAGAGAATCTACCTGCTCGGCTGGGCCAGTTACTTCAAGTACTTCGCCTTCATCCGTCGATTGACAGGCCCAGGTCGCCCAGCTACAGCACGAACGCTCCGCATCAACAAGCGAGCGAAGAGCCTCAGCCGCCCCGATGCCATAGATGATTCGGAAGCCGTTGTCTATACGCTGCTTCGTCCTTACAGTACCGGCAAGAGTTTTCCAATCGGCGGACCGCTTCTGGAGGTCGATGCCATTTAGTTCGCAGGCGAAGCCCTGAGACTCCATTGTCACTTCCAATCCTCGCTATTCCCTTGGCGGGTAACAGTTTAGGGATCGAGTCCGACCTACCAGCGTGGAGAGCCAACCTTTGACCCAGGGCCACGAGATCACCCTGGCCAGTCATTTCCGGTTGGTTGCTCCTCTACAGTCTGAGTGGAATCGGCACATTCAGGGCGCGACATTCCGATACACCGTCGCCCGGGACCTCCGATTACGCGTTCGCTCTCCGCTCGCGGGAGATCTCAGTCGGTGCTTTGCCTGCCAAACCTTCCAGGAGGTCGGCGGCCTTCTTAGCCGGGTTCGTGTCCCCAACCTGTGCTTTCAATGCCAGCGTCCGGTCCCGGAATGTCGATTCGTTCAACACCCGCTCTACGGCCTCGGCGACCGCCTCGGGCGACGGACAGTTCGTGCGCATGTTGATTCCGACACCCGACCAGGCGACGTGGGCGGTCACTTCCTTCTTGTCCTCGGTTGTGCCGGCGACGACCATAGGAACCCCGTGGGTGATGGCCAATTGCACAGAACCGAAGCCGCCATTCGAGACCATGACATCGACGTGCGGTAAGAGCGCAGCGTACGGCACGAACCTCTCTACGACCGCGTTCGGAGGCGGGTCCCCGAGAGCGGCAGGATCTGCGCCGCCCGTCGTGGCGATGACGAAGACGTCACGGCCGGCTAGTCCTTCGAGGGCAGGGGCGAGCAGATTGGCCGGGTCGGTGGCGATGGTCCCCTGGGTCACGAGGACCACACGCTTGGAATCGAGGAGCCTGGGCCACCAGCTCGGTGGATCGAACTCGGTCGGAATCGGTGGCTGGGGAGCGCCGACGAAGTGGACGAAGGGGGGGAGATCGGACCGCGGATACTCGAACCCGGCTGGACAGAGTTGGATGTGCAGGTACTTCGAAAGGCCGAACTCGAGGCCTCGTATCGGAATCGGAGGAAGCCCGAGATCGCCACGGACCTCTCGCGCTGCCTTGGCCACCGGGGCGAGCACCGTGGCTCGGCCGATCGCATCGAAAGCCCTGTTGCGCAGATGGCCCACGAAGCCGCTCCGTGGCGCCAACCCCATGCCGTAGGGGGCGGCGTCCCTGCTCGGGTACGCGAGGCACGAATCGCCGAGCGTCGCGTTCGGCGGTCCACCCATCTCGTGAAGCCACCCGCCACCGTAGAAGATGGTGTGTGAGACGAACACCTCGGCCGGTTCCTCCACGAGAAGCGCCTTCAACGCGGCTAGATGCTGGCGGAGAGGTCGCACGAAGAGCTCGCTCAAGTCGAACTGGTTCTGCTTGAGGCCTTTGAGCTCGGCCCGGCGGGGAAAGATGGCGTCGAGGTCCTCGTAGTTCCAGTCCAGTGCCTCCGCCATGACACACAGACGCGCTCCGGCCTGGGCGACGACCTCAGCGAAACGGTGCCCCGTGTACCAACGGACCTCGTGGCCGCGGCCGGTGAGTTCCTCCACGACAGCAGCGGCCGGGCCGACGTGCCCTGGGCTCGGATAGGTCGCAAACAGGAACCGCGACATTGATCCCCCGTTAGATATATGATCTCTCTATTCAATAATCTATGATTAGGGCTAAGGCGGTGTCAAGAGCCAAATACCGCTCCGAGCGGAGGCAGGAACAGGCCGAGGCGACACGCCAGGCGATCCTCGACGCGGCACGGGCGCTCTTCATCGAGCGCGGCTACGCGAGGACCACGGTTGCGGACATCGCCGCCGCAGCACGCGTGGCGGTGCCGACCGTCTATGTGAGCGTCGGCACGAAGCCGGCGATCCTCGACGAGCTGCGGAAGATGATCCCCATTCTCGCTGGGGTGCCCGAGGACGTACGAGCCCGTTTCGAGCTAGTCAGCGAACCCCGCCAGGTGATCTCCGGCCTCGCAGCGGGCGTGAGGCGTCTGCTGGAGACCTCGGGCGAGCTGATGTTCGCGATCGAGTCGGCGGCGCCCTTCGAGCCTGTCGCCACTGAGGCATGGGACGAGGGTTTGGTCATCCATCGCGGGGCCTGTGGAATCGCGGTGGAGAGGCTTGAAGCGCTCGGGGTGCTGACAAGAACGATGTCCCCCGCTCGGGCCGGGGACGTCTTGAGCTTCCTGTCTCTGCCAGCAACCTGGCGTACCCTCGGCCGTGAATACGGCTGGCCCACTGACGAGATCGAGACCTGGATCGTGAATACCGCGTTGGACTTGATCACCGATCACTCCGGCTGAACTACGCCGTCATTGGCGGTCGAATGACGGGTTCAGGGAGCGCATAACGACACCGTGGAAGCGTCAACCCGTCATTCGGACAGTGCCTCGACCCACTCGTGCCCGCACGCCGCGTTGGCACACACCAGATGGCGATGGTCTTCGGTCACTGAGCCGGGTGGGCATTCGTAGTGGGTGTACTCATCCACCTGGCTGCTGCCACATTGTGGACAACCTTCATGTTTCATCATGAGCGACCTCTCACGCAACCACGGTAGTCCTTCACCGTTCGGGCGGCTCACGTCCGACTCGCATCCGTAAAGGCGTTGAGGAGGCCTCGATGCCGAATGACCCCGACGCGCGGGGCGATGACTTGGCCCCACTCCATCCGCACGCCACTACAAACGCTTCGATCTCGCCAAGTCGGACACGGAGTTGGAGGGAGACCCAACCGGCAGAAGATCGCCTCCTCGCCCAGTGGAGGCCGGTGGCGGCAAGCGGCTCGTCGGCTTCGCATGATCGGCTCTCCTCGCCCCGGTCCTCGGGGTTGTGAGGCTCAGGTCAGCGAACTCAGCGCGTTCGGGCACCTACTAGGCGTGAGACTGAGTTGGCTCTTCGTTGATGGAACCCGTCGTCTTGGCGCGATCGCGTGGCGGTAGGAGTGCTCTCCTGGATCCCGAGGGCTGGCACCGGCTGCCCATCCACTCCGATGGCAATTGGTTCGAGGGCGATCTAGCCCCTGTCGGCCAAGCGCAAGGTGGGGCATCACCGAGCGTTGATCGAGACGGGGCGGACGAGAGGCGGGAAGCATGGGCGCAGCCACCGGAACACTGGATCGAGGAGCCTGGCAACCACCCAAGTGGTCTCGCCGGTCTTCGGTCTCATCGAGCACCCTGCAGAATCCCAGCGAAGTCAGCGTGCTCGTGGTCGAGGACAACGAAGATGTCCGGTCCTCCTGTAGCGACATTCTCCGTACAGTTGGGTACACCGTGATTGAGGCTGCTGACGGTGAGGACGCCCTCAGCCTGCTCACCACCATGCGGTTCGACGCCATGGTGCTCGACCTCAAGATGCCCCGGCGTGACGGTGCCTCTCTGCTCTCGGCGCTCTCCGAGCCCCCGGCGGTCGTGGTCGTCTCTGCCTACGAACTCGATGACAAGACTCGGCACCGCGCCGGATCGACAATCGTCGCTCACTTGTCAAAGCCCGTTCCTCCTCAACAGCTGCTCGATGCCATTGCGGATGCAACGTGACGCCGTTCACGGATACGGTTACAAGCTCACCGTCCCCGTTCCGCTGACCGACTGGAACACATTCAGCGGATTCACGTTGTTGCCCTCGTTGCAGGAGCCACTCTTCGTCTTGCGCAGGATCAGGGCCGCATGGTTCTAAACCATCCCTCGGGATAAGCGATAGGTTCAACCCATGAGCCCTTCGAAGCGCGAAACCACTCGCTCGGCGAGCATGGACAAGCAGCCGTCACCAACCAGCGTGGTCACACAGTTCCTCGAGCTTCTGGCGAAGGGCGAAATCGACGGAGCTGTCGACCTCTTAGACGAAGATGTCGACTACATCAACGTCTCCTTGCCGACGATCCGTGGTCGCGATCGCGTGCGTCGGGTGTTCAAGACCATGGAAAAGGCCAACGGATCTAGCTTCGAGGTCTACTTCCACAGCATTTCGGAGAACGGGTCCATCGTCCTCACCGAACGCACCGACGTGCTCATCTGGGGACCGATGCGAGTTCAGATCTGGGTTTGCGGGCGGTTCGATGTTCGAGATGGCCAGATCACGCGGTGGAAGGACTATTTCGACTGGTTGAACTTCGCGCTCGCGATGGTCCGTGGCCTCATCGGGATCGTGTTCTCGTCAGTCAGAGCGAAGCCTCCTATGGTGAGCTGAAGATGACACTGGAGGGTGAATACCAGCCCAGCCAGTGGGACTGGGTCCGTGAGCAGGTGGAGTACTATGAAGGCTCGGGCGGACTGGAAGGGACGACCCTGCTCGACACGGGGCTCCCCGTGGTCATCATCACCATGCGAGGGCACCGCAGCAAGAAGGTCCACAAAGCACCGGTGATGCGTGTCGAGTGTGACGGCCAGTACGCCATCGTGGCGTCGAAGGGCGGCGACCCGAAAAATCCCGGTTGGTACTACAACCTGAAGGCCAATCCTGACGAGGTCTCCTCCAAGACGGTCCCGAGGTCTTCGAGGTCAAGGTGCAGGAGTTAGAAGGTGAAGAGCGTGATAAGTGGTGGGGGCGCGCGGTGATCGCGTACCCGCCGTATGCCGAATACCAGGCCAATACGACACGACGAATACCAGTGCTCCTCGCAACACCAAAACCGCAAACGGGGCATACGGAGTCGTGAAACAGGACTTGGCTAGAAGTCAAAGAGTTTAAAGTCGACCTGAAAACGAGCTTCCAGGTACATCCGATCTTGCGCATTGAGAGTCGATCTGACACGCACGTGATCTTCTGACGAGTTCCGACGTGGTAGCGATCGCACAGGTAAGGCGAGCACGGATGCGATATGGGCGAAGTCCTGCTGAATCCGGTCAACATGGCCAACAAAGTCGACGAGGAGACGGCCATCGGCGTCGCATAGCGAATCTGCCTGGGGCTGCATCGCGGTCTCATTGGCAAGTGCGGGATGCCGGAGAAATTCGGAAAAGGACGATGTCGCTCGAAATGCGACAACAGCAGGCCAGGAGAGCGGGTCCGCTCGGTGTCCATGCCTGGTGTAGTACCGGGCATGGCTCGGGTGGGGTCGACGGCGCATCAACACCATTTGTGCGATGTAGTCGTACAGGGAGATGGCACGCTCAATCGGGTCGCGCACGAAGGCAAACTTGTAGTAGTCGCTCCAGTTGGTTGCGGGGATGGCGTCCTTGATCGCTATCGCAGTGCTGTGTTTGTGAAGTGTGGGATTATCGGCGTGCAGTTTGCGGTTTCGCCGAGATGACCAAAGCTTAATATCGTCGTTAAGGACGACGTCAGTCCGATCGAGATACGGCTCAAGCGCAGCCTTGATGGACTCTCCGCCGGTTTTGTGTATATGAACAAATACGAACCGCCTACTGTTGGAGACGATCAAAGGCTCACCGGACCTCTATCGAACGGTCAGGCGGCTTTCGCCTATAAGAGCTCCTCTGTGGAAGATATTTCCTAGTCACAGTCAGTGTCGGAGAGGGGACTCACAACAGTACCCCACGCGTCGTTGAGGTCGGTGAGAGCTTGCAGAGCTGAAGTCTCACGCGAGCGGGCGCAGCGTCGTGAGCTCGCCTAAGACAGTCCCAGGCAGACGTCGACCCATTCGTTGGCGATCCAGATTGTGTTGGCTCCAACCATCGAGTGGAAGGTGAAGCCTTGGTCAAGCAGGAGCCAGTGCTTGTTGCGGTGCTTCTCGGGGTTTGAGATGTATTCCTCGGTGACCAAGATCCGCGGGCGGAAAAACAGAAAATCGAGGCCCTTGAGAACCTCGTAGTCCATCCCTTCGGCGTCGACCAGTAGCAGCGAGAAGTCCTGTGGCCAGTCCGCGTCCTTCAGAAGTTGAGTCACGGTCTCCACCTTCACATCCACGCTCGCGTCGCCTCGGATCCTGTCGCACCACGGGTTCTTATCGGTACAAAGCGTCGACGCCATGGCTTCAGGATCGTTCTTACCCAGGTATAGCGGCAGAATCCCTGATACCAAACTGCAGGCAACGTTGAAACAGCGGACATTTGGGTACTCTGCGTAGGCAGCAGTGAGTTTGGCGAAGATGTCGGGGTGGGGCTCGACTAGCACGGCCTGCCAGCCCTGGAGGACGTAGCGACGAGAGTTCGAGATCGTCACTCCATCGTGTGCACCGATGTCGACCAGATAGCGCGGGAACTCGGGGCGCAGCAGGGCGTCGAGCACTGTCACCTCGCCCGCCTGAGAGCCGTCGTGATGGCGCATCATATGGTCCCACACCGTCTCCTTGACCCGCTTTGGGACCAACCGCCGCGCAGCTTCGTAGAGCACGTTGCCAGTTTGCCGCGCGGGCAAAGACAGGACAAGGGCTACGACGCGTCGCTTCCGCCACGTCCCTATGACGGTGAGAACCGCTCTCCGAGAGCCTGCTTAAGCATGGCGATGGTCGTCTCATCGGGATTGGCCTGACGCTCCCAATCGACGATGCGATCACCCTGGTCCGTGTGTAGGACAAGCCGCCGAGTGGCACCGGTGAGCATTCCGAGCTTTCGCTTGGTCAGCACGGCTGAGCTGACGCTCGAGATCGGGATCATCCAGTTCGCTGGATGCTGATCGGCGAGATCCTGAGGGCTCGGCGGATCCTGGTCGAGGCTTGCGTTCTTCGCGCTCCCGACGGCGCTGACGGCCTGCTGCGCCCGCCCCGTGAAACCCAAACCCGTAACGGCCAGGCCATCCAGTGCACTGGCTCGCGCTTCTACGATCGCATCATCAAAAACGACAAGGTTCTTTCCTGGCATAGCTCGCCAGCCCGTGTGAACACGACGGATCCGACCCAAGTAAGTGCTCAAGATCCTCTCCTAACATCGGCCCCGAATACGCATGGAGGGTTGCATGCCGGACCCCAGAGCCAAACCCTCTGGTGCCGATGCTCCTTCGATGGAGACGTGCTGTCAAGTGTTTCTGTGCTCCAGATGACCTACCTATTGCAGGCATCGGCAAGGTGCGCGCTACTGGATCTGGTGAGGCCGGCATCCGGCCATCCGACGCTCAGACCGACCGATGCTCACCGATTCACTGCCCCAATAGCTCGACCGCACATAGGGTTTGGCGTAACCCATCGCCGGGCCAGGGACGCGCTGGGCACGAGCCACGTCAAGACCCACCGCCTAGGGAGTCGGCCGATATCGGCACACTGGTTGAGGTATTGGCAGCCTTAGCCGAAGTGATCTGCTAGAGCTCCCCCACCCGGATCCAAGCCGCGTCAAGGGCAGCTCGTGCAGCGGTCGCCCGAGGTGTCCTGCATAAGCCGCAAAATGGATCACGAACTCACGAAGTTCGTCGATCGAGATATCTCCGGTGCGCAGTGCGGCACCAAGATGCGCCGAGCCCAATCACGATTCTCGCAAGGGCCGCAGCCGCCGTAGGGCGCCCATAACGCTCAAGCAGAAAGGGCGCTGAAAGTGTCCGCTAACGCCGGTCGGCAGGTGTCTAGCGCAACCCCGTCCATGGCACCTTGGGTACCACGACCGGTGCCGTCAAGGTCCACCGCCATCGGGCGCACCGGCGGTCGAAAGTCTTCCGCCTGCCGCTGGCGGGTTGAGTGGTTAAGAGGCGCAGGCCACGCAGAACCGGGCGGCCGGGCTGAATTCGAGCCGCTCAGGAGCGATCGGCTGGCCGCACTCCTCACAGCGGCCGTACGAGCCGTTGTCGACCTTGTGGAGAGCGTGCTCTAACTCGTCGAGCGCATCGATGAGTTGCGGAACTCGGGCTCTCGACTCGCCGCGCCACGCCGAGGGTTGGAGTCCTCCGATTGCCTCGGCGTCCTCCAGCTCGGATTGGAGCTTCTGGCGCTCATCCTCCAACAGTGCCCTGAAGTCAGGTGAAGAAGTCTCTGACATCGGGCGCCATTTTGTTGCCTCGCTCCTCACGGCACAAGTGGAGTTGATCGTTCCCGCCCGCAAGCAATGTGCCGATCCCGGTCGTTGATACTGGGAGCTCCGAGGGGGCCGAGGTATCCCATATCGCGCGGCCCGACTTGTCGTGAGGGTGACCCCGAACGCCGGCACTGGGAGCACCCCCACCAAGAGCGCCATGTCCCCCACCTCACGGACCGACCACAGGTCCGCGTCCTAGACGATCAACGCCGTCGTGCTCGAAGTAGGGCTCCATGGCGCCATCGTGCGCCTCGTCGTTCCCAGCTCAGTTCCCGAGATGGTTCCCGACTTCCTTCCCGACGGGAACTTCTGCACCCCTCGAGCCCCTGCCGAGCCGCGGTGGCCCCATCGAATGAGAACTCGCAACCGGGTGCGCAATACATCCCCTACCTGGCCATGCGTCTCCGCCTATCGAGGCCCTGCCGGTTCACCCGTCGAGTTCACCCCGTCCCGGGTCGGTCTCTTATGTAGCCACACAGCTGCATCTCTTATGAAGAACCATCTCGGAAACGTTCCCAGCTCGTCCACCGCCACAGATCAAGCCGCTTTCGACCGCCTGACCGCGGCATTTCGCAACGTCGTCCTCCGGTAGGCGAGCGACCCCTACCTGCCGCCCCTCCGCTCGCTGCGCTCGCTCCGGATTGGCCTCTGTGCCGCGCAGCTCGCTGACCTGGGCTTGGGAACTATCTCGGGAACCGAGGCGGGAACTATCTCGGGAACCATGAGGGAACACCCGAGTGCGCCCTCAATCGTGAGCGTGAAGCCAAAGGTCATCCCGAACTCCCAGAACCCCTCCCGGAGGGGCCGTGCGGACAGTTTCGCACCTTCTGGTGCAGTCGATTCGCGTGGTTCCCTGGGTTCTTCGGAGTCGACCAGATCGAAAATCGGCACCGATCCGGTCCCGAGTGGGGGCACACCATCTCACCCCAGCCGTATGGCGCAGGTCGTGGAGCGTGATCTCGGGGAGCTCGGCGCGCCGCTGCAGGGAACGCAGGCTGCGAGTCAGCCAGGCTGGACGGTAGGGCCCGCCGAGCTCGTCGACGAACACGTGGCCGCGCAAACCCGGATCGCCGCGTAGTTCTGCTTCACGGAGCATGGCCCGGCGGTGCTCCTCCAAGCGCATCACGCTGCCCTCGTCGAGCACGATCGCCCTGCGACTCGACCGGGTCTTCGGCTCGCCGTCCGCGACTTGCCCGCCAGCAGAGGTTCGGGTCCTCCGCACAGTCAGAGTCGGCGAGGATCCGTCAAGGTCGACGTCGCCCCATCGCAAACCTGCAAGCTCCCCTCTCCGCAGGCCGATCGCCACGACCAGGCACCACATCGCGCGGAGCCGGTCGGACTCGGCGGCGTCCAGGAACTGCCGGACCTGCTCGGGCGTGTACACGAGCCGCTCCTCGGTGTCCTCACGTGGCTTCTCGACCTGGTCCGCCGGATTGCGTGCGACGTAACCGAGGCGCGTCGCGTAGTTGAGGAGATTGTGGAGCACTCGGTGGACGTTGCGAAGCTGTGTGCCGGAAAGCGACCTCGCATCGCGACCACCCCGGCGCCGCAGCTCCCCATAGAGCTTCTGGATATCGGCCGGGGTCAGCCGGTCCAGCCGCTGTTCGCCGATCCTCGGGGCTATGTAGGCCTTCGTGAGCATGGCGTAGTTGGCGACCGTCGTCGCCTTGCGGTTGGGGCTCACCGCCTCGAGCCACTCGCCTACGAGATCTGACACGGTGCGCCCGGCGAAGTGACGCATGCGGCCGTCGGCCACGTCGAGCTTCGCTCTGCCGAGCGCCCGCCTGGCGTCGCGCTCAGTCGGGAAACCGCTCACGCGCTTCTGGTGGCGCCTTCCGTCGGGACCCGGAGGGAGGTCGAAACGGTAGAACCAGACACTCCCCCGGTTGCCGACGTTCTCGGCCATCGTGGCTCCTCGCAGCACCCGTGGCGGACACCCAAAATTTGTGTCCACCTCCGTGTCCACACACGTACTGGAGGGCAATGGCAGAAAGGAGTGATCGACGGTCTATACCCTCTTAGCTGGAAGAACGGCAGTGTCGGAGAGGGGACTTGAACCCCTACGCCCTTGCGGGCACTAGCCCCTCAAGCTAGCGCGTCTGCCTATTCCGCCACTCCGACGGGAGCTGCCCCGGCCGCTGGCACGGCGACAGTGCACCACAGACTCTACCGCGCGCAGCTGGCGGATCACCCTTGTGACCGGCGCGCGGCGGAGCCAGAAGGCTTGTCGGGTACCGCGGCCAGCCTGTACCAGCCTGCCGCCGAGTACATCGGCCCTAGACCGCCGGGATCGTCCGCGACACCGCCGACCCAGGCAGAGCTCGCGAGCAAGGTGGGTTCTGCGAACAGAGGGAGCGAAGGGACGTCGGACCAGAGCTCCTGGTCCACCTGTTGGTACACCGGCTGTGCCTGGTTGCTCCCGAGCTGCTGCACCGCCTGGGTCAAGAGGTCGTCGAGGTGTGGGTCCGAGTACCCGGACCAGTTCAGGTTGGACGCGGGGCCTGTCACCGCGGTCGCAGACGTGTAGTAGGCAGCAGTCGCGCTCGGATAAGCGCTCGTGCTCACAGGTGCGATCGCGAGGTCGAAGGCCCCCGAGGGCAGGACTGAGGAGACGAGCTGATCGCTCGTGACCGGCGTCGTTTCCACGTCGAAGCCGGCTCCCACGAGCCCGGCGGAAATAGCCGGCTCCACGGCCTCGGACCAACGGTCGTCGCTCGCCCACACGAGCTGCAGCACGACGGGTGCTCCGTGCAGCGTCCACGTGCCGTTGGCGTCGGCGATCAGCCCGCCTTGGGTGAGTAGGCGATCTGCCGTAGCAGGGTCCGAATCCACGTAGCCGGGACCGTCGTCGACATACTGGGGCTCGGTGTTGGCGTACAGGTAGTTGTTGTCCTCCCACACGAGGGGGTCCAACGGCTGGACCAGCGTCTTGATCAGTCCGGCGCGGTCGATCGCGTGCCCGATGCCCTGGCGCACATCGACATCGTCCAGCGGGACGTGGCGGGTGTTGAAGACCAACTGGAGCATCGTCGTGCCGAGGGACTCGTGGGTCTCGAGCCCAGGCGAGGAGGTCAGCTGTGCCAATGCGTCACTGTCGAAGGTCGACGGGTAGCCGACATCGACCTGCCCGCTTCGCAGCGCTTGGACCATAGCGCCCTGTCCCGGTACGGCGTCGACCAGGATCCGGTCCAGGTGAGGGGCTGTCCCCCACCATCGCGGGTTGCGCTCGAGGACGATCTGGCTACCCGGATTCCACGAGGCCACCAGCCAAGGTCCCCCCGAGACCTGCGTCTGCGGGTCGAGGGTGTCGAACCCGTGGTTCCACCCGATGCGTTCGGCGATGTGTGCGGGCAACAGGTCGTCGAAGAGGGATGGCCAGGCCCCGAACGGCGTGTGGAACACGACGGTCACTGTCCTGCCATCGTTGCTGGACGTGACGGACGTGATGTCGCGGTAACCGAGAGTCGACGCCACCGAGTCGGGAGCACCGTCGACGTCGTTCCCACCTCGTTGGGACTGCCACGCGTAGACGAAGTCGTCGGCACTGATCGGCACCCCGTCCGACCAGACAGCCTTCGGATTGATCTGGTAGACGACGGTCTGAGGGGAGATGCTCACCAGCTCGGCGCTCGACACGACGTCGGTGTCGAGGACCGGGGTCTGCCCGGGGCCGACCTGGAACACCTGAGGCCAGATGGCGCTCGCGACGTCGCGGGTGATCTCGTTGTCGCCTTGGACCGTGTGGTCGTTGAGCGTCACGGGCACCTGGTCCACGGCCAGCGTCACGGAGCCGCCCGAGGTGCCCTCGAGAGCTGGAGCGGAAGCGGGTGACGTGCGATTTGAGCGAGGGTTGGGCACAGCCCCGCATGCTGCCAGGACCACGGCGGCGATTAGTACGCCGACGCGGGCGCCGTTCACTGAAGGCGCAGCGCCAACGTAAGCGTCGTGAAGGCGAAGATCACCGCAACCGTGATCGTGATGCGGTCAAGGTTCCTCTCGACAACCGTGGAGCCGGCGGCGGCCTGACCCACCGAACCGCCGAACATGTCCGACAGCCCGCCACCCTTCCCCGAGTGCAACAGGATCAGGAAGACCAGCGCGGCAGACACCGCTATGTGGACGACGACGATTGCTATCGTCAGCACCTATCCGCTCCTCCCGAGGGGCCGGGGACAGCAGGAAACTAGCAAAGCACCCGAGGTCAGCGGGCCGCGGCCACGCTCTGAGCGGCGATCCGGACGATCTCGGCGAACTTGGCCGCCTCCAGGCTCGCCCCTCCCACCAGGAGCCCGTCGACGTCGGGCTCCGCCATGAGCTCCGCCGTGTTGTCCGGTCGCACCGAGCCTCCGTACTGGATTCGCACGCTGGCGGCCGCCTGCTCGCCCGCGAGCCCGGTGATCACGGCGCGTATGTGAGAACAGGCCTCCTCGGCGTCCTCCTCCGTGGCGGTGCGGCCGGTACCGATCGCCCATATCGGCTCGTACGCGACGACCAGCCCCGCCACCTGCTCCGGCGGCAGGCCGCCGAGAGCAGCCTCGGTCTGGGCGCTGAGGCGCTCTGCGGTCACGCCCTCCTCGCGCTCGGTGGCGGTCTCCCCCACGCAGACGATCGGCACCATGCCGCTTCGCAATACCGACCTGAGGGTCGCCGCCACGACGTCGTCAGTCTGCGCGAAGAGCTGACGGCGCTCGGAGTGTCCCACGATCACGTAGACGACCCCGAGGCGTGCCAGCATCGGCGGCGACACCTCCCCGGTGAAGGCTCCCGAGTCCTCGAAGTGGCAGTGCTGGGCCCCGAGCCATACCCCGATCCCGCGATCCTCGAGCACCGTCCCCACCGAGCGCAGGTCACAAAAAGGTGGGTGCACCGACACGTCGAGCGCCCCGAGCTCAGCGGCGGCGATCCGGAGCCCTAGATCCTGCACGGTGCGGATGGCCTGGAGGTGGTCGTGATGCATCTTCCAGTTGCCGCTCACGAGCGGCCTGCGGCCGGCGATGTGCCTCGACGCGGTAGCCGCCGACATCAGTCGCTCCCGCGCCGGCCCGGGGCGTTGGAGGCTTCCCGCAGCGCGCGCAGGCCCGGCAGGTCCCCGTGCTCGAGCAGCTCGAGGGATGCTCCCCCTCCGGTCGAGACGAAGCCCACTCGATCTGCAAGCCCGAACGAATCGAGCGCCGCCGCGGTGTCGCCCCCTCCCACGACGCTCCACGCCCCCGAATCGGTCACCGCCTCGGCCACCGCTCGCGTTCCCTTGCTGAAGCGGTCGTCCTCGAAGGCGCCCACCGGCCCGTTCCAGAAGATCGTCCGTGCGCCGGTCAGAGCCTGCGCGAACCTGCCGGCGGTGTCCGGGCCGATGTCGACGCCCTCCCAGCCGTCGGGCACGTCGAGGCCGACGACTGCGCTCTCCCCGGTGCCGCCCCTCCCCCGCCCGATGGTCCCACCCGGTCCGAGAGCGACGAGATCCGATGGCAGGAGCAGGCGCTCAGAGGCCGAGTCGAGGAGCTCCTTGCAGCTCTCGACACTGTCCGGGTCGACCAGCGAGCGGGCGACGGTGTGACCCTGGGCCACCAGGAACGTATAAGCCATGCCGCCACCGACGATCAGATGGTCCACCTTCTCGAGCAGGGAGCGCAGCACCCCGAGCTTGTCGGCCACCTTCGCCCCTCCCGCCACTGCTACGAACGGGCGCTCGGGCCCCTCGAGCAACCCCCCGAGCACCTCGACCTCGCGTGCCAGGAGGCGCCCAGCGGCAGAGGGCAGCCGCGTCGGAGGGCCGACGATCGAGGCGTGGGCACGGTGCGAGGACCCGAACGCGTCGTTGACGAACGCGTCGAAACCCTTCACCAGCCTGTCCACGAACCTCGGGTCGCACCCCTCCTCCCCCGGGTCGAAGCGGAGGTTCTCGAGCAGTTCGACGCCAGGAGCAAGCTCCTCGAGCCGTGCGCGTACCGGGGCGACGCTGTAGAGAGGGTCCACATGTCCCTTCGGCCTGCCCAGGTGCGTGCACGCAGTTACCGAAGCGCCCCTCGAGACCAGCCACCCAAGGGTCTCCGTAGCGGCGCGAATGCGGAAGTCGTCGGCGACCACGGCCGGCCCCTGGTCTCCTTCGGGGCGAACGAGCGGGACGTTGAAGTCGACACGCACGAGCACACGTCTGCCGGCTACCGGCGGGAGGTCCTCGAGCAGAGGCAGCCCCGCCGCCGCACCGGGCCGACCGCTCAACGCTTCGACTGCACTGGAGGTCAGGATCCTTCGGGCCCTGAGCCGCCGATCAGCAGACAGAGGTCGACGAGGCGGCTGGCATAGCCCCACTCGTTGTCGTACCACCCGTGGGCCTTCACCAATGTCGTGCTCTCGGTGACGGGCATGACCATCGTGAGCCCTGCATCGAACGTGCACGACGCCGAGCTACCCACTATGTCCGAGGAGACGATGGGGTCCTCGGTGTAGACCAGCACCTTCGACAGCGGGCCTTCTCGGGAAGCGGCCCGGAATGCCTCGTTGACCTCGTCCACACTCACCGTGCGCCGCACGACAGCCGTGAAGTCGGTGATGGATCCGTCGGCGACGGGTACCCGCAGGGCGGCGCCGTCGAGGCGCCCCTTCATCGCCTCGAGCACCAGGCTCGTGGCCCTCGCGGCACCGCTCGACGCGGGAATGATGTTCTGCGCCGCGGCGCGGGCACGTCGAAGGTCCTTGTGGGTGAGGTCCAGCAGGTTCTGGTCGTTGGTGTACGCGTGCACCGTCGTCATGAGCCCGCTCGTCACCCCGAAAGCCTCGTCGAGCACATGCACCATCGGGACGAAACAATTGGTGGTGCACGAGGCGTTGGACACCACGAAGTGGCGCTTCGGGTCGAAGGTCTGGTCGTTGACCCCGATCACGAACGTGGCGTCGACACCCGTCGCAGGAGCGGAGATGATCACACGCCGGGCCCCTGCGTCGAGGTGCGCTGAGGAGGCCTCGCGGGTGCTGAACCTTCCGGTGGACTCGAGGACCACCTCCGCCCCGAGCTCGCCCCACGGCAGCGCCTTGGGATCGCTCTCGGCGAGGACCCTGATCGGACGCCCGGCGACCGTCATGGTGTCCCCGTCGACACTCACCTCCGCGTCGAAGCGACCGTAGGTGGTGTCGTAACGCAGCAGGTGGGCGTTCGTCTTCGCATCGGTGAGGTCGTTGACAGCCACCACCACGACGTCCCCACCCTGCGCCCGCGCGGCACGAAGAAAGTTTCTGCCGATCCGCCCGAAGCCGTTGATCCCGACTCGAACCGTCATCGTCCCTATCCGACCAGACCTTCGAGCGCCGCCGCCAGTCTGGCAGGGTCATGTGCCAGCCCGTTGCGCTTGGCCAGGTGGGTCTCGACCACTGGCACGGACGGATCCCCGAGGGCGATGCCGGTGGTGTCGGCCAGCACGACGTCGACCCTTACGCCGTGGGCCTCGAGGGCTCTGATGTGGTCCGCCACGTCGTAGCCTTCGGTCTCTGCACGCTGGGGCCGCAGGTTCGCCACGTAGACCTTCCTGGCGGCGGTACTGCGGATGGCCTCAGCCACCTGGGGGACCGCGACCGCCGCCAGCACGCTCGTGAAGAGCGAACCCGGACCCACCACCACCTGGTCGGCCGCGCCCAGCGCTTCCAGGACAGCCTGAGGAGCAGGTGGGTCCGCCGGCACGAGCGAGATGCTCTCTATCTCCACGGTGCCTGCCACGGCCGTCTGCCCCTCCACCACCCCCGCAGGCGAGGAGGCTTTGAGGACGACGGGCTCGCACGACGCGGGCAGTACCCGCCCTACGGCACCGAGCAGCCTTCCTGCCTCGTCGAGCGCCCGTTGCAGATCCCCGGTGGCTGCCACGAGCCCGGCGAGGACCAGGTTGCCCAGCGCGTGCCCGGCCAGCTCCGCGGAGTCCGAGTCGAAGCGGTGCTCGAACGCCGAGGCGAGGGGGCTGTGGTCGGAGGCCAACGCCACCAGGCACTTGCGCAGGTCGCCGGGGGGCGCGATGCCTAGCTCGCGCCGCAACCGGCCCGAAGAACCGCCGTCGTCGGCGAGCGACACGACGGCGGTGATCTGTCCCGCGTACCGCCGAACCGCCCGCAGGGTGGCGGCGAGCCCGAGGCCCCCCCCGATGGCGACGACGGAAGGGCCCGCCCCTGCCGTGCCCGCACCCGGGGGCTTGGTTCGTCCGCGGGGGCTCAACGGTCTATGTCCCGGTGGACCACCGAGACCTCGAGCCCTCTCTTGAGCAGGCGACGCGCCAGCTCCTCGGCCAGGACCACCGACCGGTGCCGCCCCCCGGTGCACCCGACCGCGACGGTGAGATAGGACTTGCCCTCGGCTGCGTACGAGGGCAGCAGGTCCCCGAGCAGCCCGTCGACCCGTTCGAGAAACCCGGCCGTCGCATCCTGGGAGAGCACGAACCCCCTGACCGGCTCGTCGAGGCCCGACAGCGGCCTCAGCTCCTCGACCCAATTCGGGTTGGGCAGGAAACGGCAGTCGAACATGAGGTCGGCGTCGAGCGGCACACCGTGCTTGTAGCCGAAGGACACGACGGAGGTCCGCATCGGGCTCTTCGAGCCCTCTCCGAACAGGTCGAACACACGGCGGCGCAGCTGGTTGACGTTCAGCATCCCGGTGTCGAGCAGGACGTCCGAACGGTGGCGGATCGTCTCGAGGCGTCGTCGCTCGTCCGCGATGGCGTCCTCGACGTGGGCCCCCGAGAGCGGATGACGCCTGCGAGTGCCCTCGAAGCGCTTGACGAGCACGTCGTCGGGGGCATCGAGGAACACCACCGAGATCTTCTCGCCGCGCGCGGACAGCGAGTCGATCGCTGGGAGCGCCTCGTCGACCATCGCGCCGCCCCCGCGCCCGATGACGAGGGCCACCCGATCGGTCCCCGAGTCCGGTCCACCGACCACGTCGGCCACCTCCGACAGGAGCGACGGGGGCATGTTGTCGATCACGTACCAGCCCGCGTCCTCCAGGGCGGCAGCGGCGGTCGAACGTCCCGCCCCGGACATCCCCGTGATCACCAGGTACTCACTCACCGGTCCCATCCTCCCCCGGCCCGGCCCACTGCGCTCCCCCTGTCACCCCGGAGAGGGCGGGAAGCTTCGCTCCGGCTCCCGAGGCACCGGGCTCTTCCCCATCGGCGGAGACGCGGCCCCGTCCGGAGGGGGAGGGCACCCGGTGCAGGTGCTCGTACACCGCGGCTGCGACGCGCTCGGGGAGCCAGTCGAGAGACTCCAAGTCCTCGTACGAAGCCTGTCGGAGCTTTCGGACGCTCCCCATCTCCTTGAGCAGTCGGGCCCGGCGCACGGGACCGAGGCCCTGCACGCCATCGAGGGTACTGGACCTCACCCGCTTGCCCCGAAGCCGGCGGTGGTAGGAGATGGCGAAGCGGTGTGCCTCGTCCCGGACCCTCTGGAGCAGGAAGAGCGCTTCGGATCCCCTCGGGATCCGAAGGGGCTCCGAGCGCCCCGGCACGAAGACCTCCTCGAACTGCTTGGCGAGCGCGGCAACCGCTATCCGTCCGCTCAGGCCCAACTGCTCCAGGACCCTCACCCCGACCGCCAGCTGACCCTTGCCTCCATCGAGGAGCAGCAGCTGAGGAGGGTACGCGAAGCGTCTTGCGCCCCTGCGCGACGGTCGCTCGCCGGCGTCGTCCTGAGGGAGCTTCGCCTCGCGGTGCTCCGATCTCTCCTCGAGCAGGGCGCGCAACCTCCGGGTGAGGACCTCCTCCATCGCCGCGTAGTCGTCGTTGCCCGGCACGTCGCGGATGCGGAAGTGGCGGTACTCGCTCTTGCGAGGGAGCCCGTCCTCGAGGACCACCATGGACCCGACGTAGTCAGTGCCCTGGAGGTGGCTCATGTCGTAGCACTCGATGCGCAGGGGCGCCTCGTCCATGCCGAGTGCTACGCGCAGCGACTCGAGCGCCTTCGCCCTGCTGTCGTAGTCCGATGCACGCCGCAGCCGGTGGTGGACCAGGTCTTCCGAAGCATTGCGCGCCGCGGTCTCCATGAGGGCTCTCTTGCCGCCGCGCATTGGAGACCGCAACGCCACCGGGCCGCCGCGTCGGTCCGACAGAAAGGCCGCGTACGCGTCCGCGTCCTCCGGCATCTCCGGCACTAGCACGAGCTTCGGAACCCCGTCGGCAGCAGGCCCGGCTCCCGCCCACGTGGCCGGGTCCCCCGCTCCCGACGTCCAGCCCTCCGAGTCGGCGCCGCGCTTGGCTCTGGCGCGGCGACCGGGCAAGGAGGGCTGCGCATCGGCGTATAGCTGCTCCAGCACCCGTCCCACGAGTTGAGGGCGGTCGATCTCCTCCACCTTGTCCACGATGAATCCGCGCCGGCCCACGATGCGGCCGCGGCGCACGTGAAACACGCACACGGCCGTCTCGAGCACGTCGTCCTCCAGACCGACCACGTCCAGATCCTCGGGGTCCTCGGTCACGACCTGCTGGCGCTCGACCGCCATCTGCAACGTCGACAGCTGGTCGCGCCTTCGCGCTGCACGCTCGAAGTCGAGACCCTCGGCCGCCTCCTCCATCTCCGAGTGCAGCCTTCGCTCGACATCGTCGGTAGCGCCGGCGAAGAACGACATGAGGTCCTCCACGAGCCGCGAATAATCCTCGTGGTCGACCGCACCTATGCAGGGTCCCGAGCAACGCTCGATGTGATAGAGGAGACAGGGCTTGCCGAGCTTGCAATGGCGGTCGAACTTGGTGTCCGAGCAGGACCGGACGCCGAAGGTGCGCAGCAGGAGGTCGAGCGTGTCTCGCAGGGCTCCGACGTGGGCGTACGGCCCGAAGTACCGTATGCCCGGCCTTCGGCGGCCGCGCACCACTGCTGCGCGAGGCCATTCATCCGAGACGGTCACGGCGAGGTACGGATAGCTCTTGTCGTCCACCAGGCGGATGTTGAAGCGCGGCCTGTGGCGCTTGATGAGCGCGTACTCGAGGAGGATCGCCTCGACCTCGTTGGCCACCTGGATCCACTCGACGTGGTCGGCGGCAGAGACGAGCTGGGCGGTGCGCGCCGGGAGGGTGGCAGGGTCGGCCAGGTAATTCGAGACGCGGCTGCGCAGTGACTTCGCCTTGCCGACGTAAAGGACCCTGCCTTGGGCGTCCAGGAACTGGTAGGAGCCCGGGGAGTCGGGTACCTCGCCGGGTCTGGGACGGACGCGCATCTTTCGGAGAGTAACCTGGAGGCAGCGCCGGCCTGGTACCCCGGCGTACAGAAGGCTCCGAGGCCGACAACCCCGCGGATGGGCGACCAGGCTGTCCCCGCCGGCCGTGAATCGGAGCCCTCCCCGAAGGGGGTCCGAATGCTCCGCCTACAGCGAGCGCTCCCGGAGCGCTACAGCACCGCAACGCCCGACGAGCTGGACCGTCGCATCGGCGCGGCCAAGTCCGCCCTCGGCGAGCGACTCCTGGTGCTCGGCCACCACTACCAGCGAGACGAGGTCATGCGGTGGGCGGACGCCCGCGGCGATTCCTTCGGGCTGTCGCGCATCGCCGCAGAGCGCCACGACGCCGAGTACATAGTGTTCTGCGGGGTCCATTTCATGGCGGAGTCGGCGGACATCCTCACCGGTGAACACCAACAGGTGCTACTCCCGGACCTGAACGCCGGGTGCTCGATGGCCGACATGGCGGATCTCGACTCCGTGGAGGAGGCGTGGGACTCGCTCGCCGAGGTGACCGACACCGATCGCATCGTGCCCGTCACCTATATGAACTCCTCGGCGGACCTGAAGGCATTCGTCGGCCGTCACGGCGGATCGGTCTGCACTTCGTCGAACGCGCGCGCGGTGCTCCGCTGGGCACTCGAGGCTGGCGCGAACGAAGCGCTCGGGGACAAGGTCCTGTTCTTCCCAGATCAGCACCTAGGCCGCAACACCGGATTCCAGCTCGGGTGGACCGAGCGTGACATGAGGGTGTGGAACCCGCGCCTCGAGCTCGGCGGGCTCGACGAGCCGGACGTCAAGGAGGCAACGCTCCTGCTGTGGCAGGGGCATTGCACGGTGCACCAGCGATTCCGGCCCGAGCACGTGGCGGCCTTCCGCCAGGAGCACCCCGATGGCTGCGTGGTGGTGCACCCGGAGTGCTCTCACGAGGTCGTCGAGCTGGCCGACGCCACTGGGTCGACCGACATCATCATCCGCTTCGTGCGCGAGGCGCCCGCTGGCGCTGTCATTGGGGTCGGCACCGAGGTGCACCTCACCAAGCGATTGGCTGACGAGCATCCCGACAAGACGGTCCTCTCGCTCGACCCCCTCGTGTGCCCCTGCTCCACCATGTTCCGCATCGACGCTGCGCACCTCTGCTGGGTGCTCGAGTCGCTCGCCGACGGCACAGTCGTGAACCGCATCACCGTCGACCCGGACACCGCGGCCTGGGCGCGGGTCGCACTGGAGCAGATGCTCGCCATCACCTGAGGGCCGAGCGTCACTCCGCCCGCGGCGGCTTTCCTCCTGATCCCGAGCGCGCTCGCGGGCGCGCAGGTGCCCGCCCGTTCCTCCTCGCCGCCGTTCCTGCGCGCGCAGCCCCGTTGCCCTGCGACTTCGGTGCACGTTCCACCTGGCGCCGGCTGCCGCTGGCGCCGGATCGCCGGCTCCCGTTGGCCGCGGCCCCGAGCACCGGCACCAGAACCGCGCCGGTGTAGCTCGTCGTCGTGGCCGCCACGTCCTCCGGGGTGCCCTCGGCCACGACCCGGCCCCCGCGCTCGCCACCTTCGGGGCCGAGGTCCACGATCCAGTCGGCTGTCTTCACGACATCGAGGTTGTGCTCGATCACGATGACGGTGTTGCCCTGGTCCACGAGGCGTGAGAGCACGTCGAGGAGCTTGCGGACGTCGTCGAAGTGCAGGCCGGTGGTCGGCTCGTCGAGCACGTAGAGAGTGTGCCCGGTGGAGCGCCTGGAGAGCTCGGAGGAGAGCTTGACCCTTTGAGCCTCGCCCCCCGACAGGGTGGGCGCCGGCTGACCGAGGCGGATGTACCCGAGGCCCACGTCCACCAGTGTCTGAAGGTGGCGCGCGATCGTCGGCTGATTGGCGAAGTACTCGAGCCCCTCCTCACAGGACATGTCCAGGACCTCGGCGATGTTGCGCCCCTTGAAGGTGACCTCGAGCGTTTCGCGGTTGTAGCGAGCTCCGCCGCAGACCTCGCACGGCACGTAGACGTCCGGGAGGAAGTGCATCTCGATCTTGATCGTGCCGTCCCCGGCACATCCCTCGCAGCGGCCCCCGCGTACGTTGAACGAGAAACGCCCCGGCAGGTATCCGCGCACCTTGGCCTCGGGAGTCTGGCTGAAGAGCTTGCGGACATGGTCGAACAGGCCGGTGTAAGTAGCAGGATTGGACCTCGGTGTGCGGCCGATCGGCGACTGGTCGATCGCCACCACCTTGTCGACGAACTTCACCCCGTCGATCGTCTTGTGGGCGCCCGGAGTAGTGCGTGCGCGGTTCACCTGAGCCAGCATCGACTGAAGGAGGATGTCGTTGACCAAGGTGGACTTGCCAGAGCCCGACACTCCGGTGACCGCTATCAGGCACCCGAGCGGCAAGTCGACGTCGATGTCGCAAAGATTGTGCTCACGCGCCCCGCGGATCACGAGGTGCTCGCCGGATCCCTTTCGGCGCATCTCAGGTACTGCTATGGAGAGGTCGCCCTCGAGGTAGCGACCCGTCACCGATCTCTTCTCCGACAACAACCCGTCCACCGGCCCGCTGTACACGATGTCCCCGCCGTGCTCCCCCGCGCCGGGGCCGATGTCGACTACGTGGTCGGCGGAGCGGATCGTCTCCTCGTCGTGCTCGACGACGATCACGGTGTTGCCGAGATCCCTCAGGCGGAAGAGTGTCTCGAGGAGCCGCCGGTTGTCGCGCTGGTGGAGCCCTATAGAGGGCTCGTCGAGGACGTAGAGCACCCCGACGAGCCCCGACCCGATCTGGCTGGCAAGGCGGATGCGTTGCGCCTCCCCCCCAGAGAGGGTGGCAGTCCCACGGGCGAGTGACAGGTAGTCCAGGCCCACGTCGAGCAGGAACCGGAGCCTCGCCTGCACCTCGCGCAGCACCCTGTCGGCGATCAAATGCTCGCGTTCGGAGAGCTCCAGCTCATCCACGACCTCGGCCGAGCGCGCCACCGACAGGCTGCACAACTCGTAGATGTTGCGCCCTCCCACCGTCACCGCAAGCGACACGGGTTTGAGGCGCGCGCCGCCGCAGGCCGGGCACGGAACCTCCCGCATGAAGTTCTCGGTCCACTCGCGCACCGCATCTGAGTCGCTCTCCGAGTGCCGGCGTTGGAGCCACGGCACGATCCCCTCGTAGTGGGTGGTGAACGAGCGTTGGCGCCCGAAGCGGTTGCGGTAGCGCAGGTGCACCTGGCGTTGGCCGGCTCCGTACAGTAGGAGCTTCTTGTCGTTCTTGCGCAGTCGATCCCAGGATTTGTCGAGCGAGAAGCCCTGGAGATCGGCCACCGCGTCGAGCAACCGGTCGAACCAGCGGCTCCGGCCCCCCGCCCAAGGGACGAGGGCCCCTTCGGAGATGCTCTTGGACCCGTCGGGGACGACGAGCGCGGGGTCGACTTCGAATCGGGTCCCGAGGCCGTCGCATTCCTCGCATGCGCCGTACGGCGAGTTGAACGAGAAGTTGCGCGGTTCGGGCTCCTCGAACGAGAGGTTGTCGAACGTGCACGCCAGGTGCTCGGAGAAGGTGATGAGCTCCTCCGACGAGTCGGCCTGCACCACCGCGACTTGCGCGATACCTCCGGTCAAGCGCAGGGCGGTCTCCATCGACTCGGTGAGCCGCTGACGGATCGTGTCGCTGCGCACGAGGCGGTCGACGACCACCTCGATCGTGTGCTGCTCGTACCTCGCCAGGTTGAGCGCGCCGCGCTCGGACAGGTCCACGATCTCACCGTCCACCCGGGCCCGAGCGAATCCCTGCTTGGCCAGGTCCTCGAGCAAGGCCTCGTACTCGCCCTTGCGGCCCCGCACCAGCGGAGCGAGGACGCTGAACCGCGTGCGATCGGGAAGGTCGAGGATCCGGTCCACTATCTGTTGAGGGGTCTGGCGGACGAGGGGTCGCCCGCACTTCGGACAGTGCGGCAGCCCGACGCGCGCGTAGAGCAGCCGCAGGTAGTCGTAGATCTCGGTGACGGTGCCGACAGTCGAACGCGGGTTGCGGCCGGCGGACTTCTGGTCGATCGAGATCGCCGGCGAGAGCCCCTCGATGAAGTCGACGTCCGGCTTGTCCATCTGACCGAGAAACTGCCGGGCGTAGGAGGACAACGACTCGACGTAGCGTCTCTGGCCCTCGGCGTAGATGGTGTCGAAGGCGAGTGAGGACTTCCCGGACCCAGACAAACCCGTGAAGACGACGAGCTCGTCGCGCGGGATCTCGAGCGAGACGTCGCGCAGGTTGTGCTCTCGCGCGCCGCGGATCACCAGATGATCAGCCACGAGACCTCGGTCCGCGAGGTGAGGCGAAATGGACGACCATCACGGCGAGGATACCGGTGCTCCCCAAAGCCGCCGTCCGGGATCGCCTCACACTGCCGGGGCCCCGACAGGGGACCCGCCTGGCGCCTCCGCCAGCGCGAGGCGCAGCTCGGCGATCTCGTCGCGAAGCAGAGCCGCCTCCTCGTAGCGGAGCTCTTTGGCTGCCTTGCGCATCTCGGACTCCAGGCGGCGAACCAGGTCGACCAGCTCCTCGGGTGGGCCATATGCGTCGCCCGCTCCCCCCGGGGCCCCCCCACCACGCTCCGCCACGCCTCCTTGGCCGTGTCCGGCCGCGCCCACCGACCGGGTGGGACGTCCGTCGGGTCGCAATCGGCGCCCGGCTCGCGCTCCGGCCGGTACGGCGGGTCGAGAGCGACCCCGGGCTTGCCCCCGCCCCTTGTCGCCGGGCCCGTACGCGCCGGCGCGCTCGGCGGCCGGACGAAGCCGAGCGAGAATGTCTGTGACCGCCTTGCGGATCGTGGTCGGATCGATCCCGTGCTCTTCGTTGTACGCCTGCTGGAGCGCGCGGCGCCGCTGTGTCTCTGAGATCGCCTCGCGCATGGCGTCGGTGATGGTGTCCGCGTACAGCACAACTTGGCCGTCGACGTTGCGCGCAGCACGTCCCATCGTCTGGATCAGCGCGGAGGCAGAGCGAAGGAAGCCCGTCTTGTCGGCGTCGAGGATCGCCACCAGCTTCACCTCGGGAAGGTCAAGGCCCTCGCGCAGCAGGTTTATGCCCACCAGCACGTCGAACTCCCCGAGCCGCAGGTCGCGAAGCAGCTCGATCCGAGTGATGGTGTCGATGTCCGAGTGGAGGTAGCGCACCCTGACCCCGAGCTCCACCAGGTAGTCGGTGAGATCCTCGGCCATCTTCTTCGTGAGGGTGGTGACGAGCACCCGGCCGTCGTGCTCGGCCACGGCGCGCACCCGGTCGAGGAGATCGTCGATCTGGCCCGTGGTGGGCTGGATGAGCACCTCGGGGTCGACCAGCCCCGTCGGCCTGATGACCTGTTCCGCTATCCGGGTCGACACGCCGAGCTCGTAGGCGCTCGGGGTTGCCGACATGAAGATGACCTGACCTACTCGCTCGGTGAACTCGTCGAAGGTGAGCGGCCGGTTGTCCAGAGCGGAGGGCAGGCGGAACCCGTGCTCGACCAGGGTGAGCTTGCGGGAGCGGTCGCCCTCGAACTGCCCGTGGATCTGCGGGACGGTGACGTGGCTCTCGTCGATGACAGTCAGGAAGTCGGACGGGAAGAAGTCGAGCAAGGTATGTGGGGGCTCGCCGGCAGCTCTTCCGTCGAGATGCCGGCTGTAGTTCTCGATCCCGTTGACCACTCCGACCTCGGCCAGCATCTCTAGGTCGTGCTCGGTCCGCATGCGGAGCCGCTGCGCCTCGAGGAGCTTCCCGGACGACTGGAGCACCGAGAGCCGCTCGCGAAGCTCCACCTCGATGCCCGCGATCGCCCGCTTCATCGTCTCGTCCCCGGCCACGTAGTGGGTAGCGGAGAAGACGATCAGCTCCTCGAGCTCTTCGCCCGCCTCGCCGGTCAAGGCGTCGAAGGAGCGGATGCGCTCGACCTCGTCGCCGAACATCTCGATGCGCACGGCCGTCTCCTCGTAGGCGGGATGGAGCTCGACCGTGTCGCCCCTGACGCGGAATCTGCCTCGCGACAGCACGGTGTCGTTGCGGTCGTAGTGGAGGTCCACCAGCCGTCTCAGCAGGCCGCGCTGTTCGACCGTGTCACCCGGGTGCAGGACGAGAATGCGGCTCGAGTACTCCTCCGGCGATCCCAGGCCGTAGATGCAGGACACGGACGCCACCACGATGACGTCCCTGCGGAGCAGGAGGCTGGACGTGGTGGCGTGTCGGAGGCGATCTATCTCGTCGTTGATCGACGAGTCCTTCTCGATGTAGGTGTCCGACGAGGGAAGGTAGGCCTCGGGCTGGTAGTAGTCGTAGTACGAGACGAAGAACTCGACGCGGTTTTGGGGGAACAGCTCGCGCAGCTCCGAGGCGAGCTGGGCTGCCAGGGATTTGTTGGGCTCGATCACGAGGGTCGGGCGCTGGACCGCCTCGATCGTCCACGCCACAGTGGCCGTCTTCCCGCTCCCGGTGATGCCCAGGAGCGTCTGGTACCGGTCGCCTCGAGCGACCCCTTCCGCCAGGGTGGCGACGGCGCGCGGCTGGTCGCCCGCCGGACGCAGCGGGGACACCACCTCGAACTTGGGCACCAGCCGATCGTACCGGCGGGGTGTGACGGCCCGGGCTCTCCGTTTGACCCTCGAGCGGCTGCCAGACTGCTTCGCCGGCCCGCCGGTACTGTGCAGCGGTGCACAACAGGAAGTGGCGCCTCACCAGGCTGGCGGTGGTGCTGGTGCTGGGCCTGGCCGGCTACTTCACCTTCATCAGGACGTCCCACCTCGACCGGGGTCTGCTCGGCGCGCTCTTGATCCACCGCACTCCGGTCCATGTGCTTCGCGCCAAGCCGACGATGGCCAGCTCGGTGAGCCCCTCCACCAGCACCTTCGCGGTGGTGAAGAAGGCCGGAAAGCGCGACCCGTCACGTACTGGCATATACGAGATCGAGTGGGCCAGCTCCAACAAGTCCGCCCTGGAGGCGGGGATGCTCTTCCAGCTGTTGCCCGACCCTTCCGAGGCCCGCACCACCCTGGCCGACAGCGAGAAGGAGTTCGGCAAGACCCCACAGCTAACCGGGCAGACCCTCGCAGCGAAGGGGACGTTCTCGATCGCGGGAGTGCCGGGAAGCACGGCCCGAACGTTCGCAATGACCGGATCGAGCAGCGGCGCGGCCGACGGCTACGCCTACACCGTCCTGTACCGCTACGACCGCTCGGTGGTCACCGAGCTCGTGGAGTCCTCCAGCACCAAGGTGTCCACGTCCGCAGCTTCCTCGATCGCCCAGGCCGAGGAGGCGCTCCTGCGCAGGGCGGAGCCCGGTTTCTCGATGGAGCACACCACGACGCCACTCGTTGCCTCGTTGGTGTTCGCCGCGGTGGCTCTTGCGGTGGCCGCAGGCGCCTACTTCGTCCCCGAGTGGGCGGTGGGCGCGCTGGAACGCAGGCACGAGCGTCGCGAGGAAAAAGAGCGCGAGCGAGCGCGAAGCGAGTACCGTGCCCGCGGCCGGCGAACTGTGAGCCGGCACAAGGCCGCTGCGTGGCGACGCCCGCCGGGCAGGCACTGAGCACTCCGAGGGTCGGGGTGCCATGGGCGTCATGGCCCTGCGAGCACCACGCGCAGCGTCGCCATGGCTCAAATGCGCTTCTCCTTGGCCCGCTCCAGTCTGGTCAGCTCCTCCCACACCTCGAGCGTCTGCGAGCGCAGGTGGGCGAGGTCGCCCGAATTGTCGATGACGAACTCGGCGCCGGCGATCCTCTCGTCGCGGCCGATCTGCGCGGACACGCGCGCCTCTGCGTCACCACGGTCGAAGCCACGCTGCACGACCAGGCGCTCGATCGCAACGTCGACTGGACAGTCCACCACCGCCACCGCGTCCAACGACAGCACCTGACGGTGCACCGGCCGCAGAAGGGGGATGTCCAGCAGCACGACGCGATCTGTACCCTCGGCCTCTCGTCGTCGCTCGACCATGACGACCCCGATGGCTGGGTGGGTGATCGCATTGAGCGCCTCGAGCTCCTTCGGGTCGGCGAAGGCCAACGCTGCCAGCGCCTTGCGGTCGATCGTCCCGTCCGCCGACAGGATCCTGCGTCCGAAGCGCTCCACCAGCGGCCCGTAGGCGGGGCCTGAGGGCTCCACCACCTCGCGCGCGACGCGGTCGGCGTCGATCAAGAGCGCTCCTCGCTCCTCCATGATCTGCGCCACCGTCGACTTTCCCGAGCCGATCCCACCGGTTAGGCCAACCGCGAGCACCGACTCGGAACCGTTTCCCGAGTCGGCGCTCAGCTGGCCGCTGCAGGCTGCCCGCCGCGGGGCCTACTGGCGATCGCGAACAACACCAGGGTCGTGTCGTCCACCGTGTCGGTGACGAAGAAGTCGTCGGCCGAGATACCGGTGTCGCCGCCAGCGTCCCGGCGCGCCAACAGCCGGTACGCCAATGGCAAGAGCCTCGTATAGGCGGCGACGTACCAGCGCCGCGGGATCCTGTGCCTCAAGTCGAACACGTCGAGCGACAGCAGCTTGTCAGCCTTCGCGCGCCTCGCCGCGAGGTCTTCCTTCACCCGCTCGACGGCGTCGAGACCTCCCACCCAGACCTTGGCGAAGTGACGCGACAGCGTGGCATGCAGCTCCTCGGGCCCGAACAGATGGATGTGAAAGGGGTTCTCGAAATCTGCCGGCTCGTTGGGCGTCAGGAAGAAAGCTGTCCCCTCTGGGGAGAGGACTCTCGCCAACTCGGACACGTGTAGGCCGGGTTCGTCGAAGTGCTCGATGATGTGCGACGACGACGCCCAGTCGAAACCTCCTCCACGCAGGCCGAGCCGCAGCGCGTCCATCCTGGCGACTTGAAGCCCCTCGCTTCCGAACCTCGCAACAGCCGACCTGGTGGCCTCCTCGCTGTAATCAACGCCGAACACCCTCCGCCCCTCGCCGGCGAGACGGATCGACTCGAAGCCCTCCCCGCAGCCGACGTCCAACACCGCCCCGCGCCCGAGGCGATCCGTGATCGCCCGGTAACCCGCGTCGTGCAATGCCAGCAACGAGTCGGGCGTGACACCTTGCCGGGGACGCTCACCCGTCAGCCTGCTCGAGGTGCTCGAAGAGATCGTCTGCACGCCGCTCCCTGCCCATGTCGGTGTCGCGGGCCAAAGACGCAGCCGCCACCAGGGCGAGCCGGCCTTACACTACCGTGACCTCCCGGGTCCCGAGCTGCCCTCTCGGCTCGCCCGTCCAACGGAGAACCGCCCGACGGACTCGGTGCGCCGGCGAGACGCGCTTTCGATGACCAAGACCACCACCCCCACCGAGACTTTCCGCACCAGTCTGGCCGAGCACCTGCTTCTCGCGGCGATCGCGTACATCCCGCTGCTGGTCGTGAAACCCGGCGTGGTGACCTCCGACACCAAGACATACCTGTACCTGGACCCTGGGCGTTTCCTCCGGCAGGTCGCGAGCATGTGGGACCCGTCGGTGGCGCTGGGCACCGTCACCCACGAGTACATCGGCTACCTACTGCCGATGGGTCCCTTCTACTGGTTCTTCTCGGTCGCAGGGGTGCCGGTGTGGGTCGCACAGCGCCTCTGGCTCGGCTCCGTCATCTTCGCCGCCGGAGCAGGACTTCTCCTGCTGTGCCGCACGGTCGACGTGCGCTCACCCGGCCGGACGGTCGGAGCACTGGCGTTCATGATCTCGCCCTACCTGCTCCAGTACTCAGGGCGGATCTCGGTCATCCTCCTCCCGTGGGCCGGGCTCCCGTTCATGGTCGCGTTCGCGGCGCGTGCGTTGCGCAAAGGCGGCTGGAGGTACCCGGCGCTGTTCGCCTTGACCGTCGCCGTCACCAGCGGGATCAACGCCAGCTCGATCATCTACGTCGCGGTTGCACCGGCTCTGTGGCTCGTCTTCGCCGTCGCGGCGGGCCGCGAGGGCACCTGGCGCCAGGCCGGGGAGGCGGCGCTCAAGATGGTGGTGCTCACCTTCTTGTGCTGCTTGTGGTGGATAACGGGGTTGGTGGTCGAAGCCGGCTACGGCGTGGACGTCCTGCGATACACCGAGACACTCACTGCGACGAGCGAGACCTCGAGCGCGTCCGAGGTGATCCGCGGCCTCGGCTACTGGTACTTCTACGGAGCCGACAGGCTCGGTCCCTGGGCGCAGTCGGCCGTCATGTACACCCAACAGCTGTGGCTCCTCTCTGTGTCGTTCCTAGTGCCGGTCCTCGCCTTCCTGGCGGCCGTGATCGTGCGATGGCGCTATCGCGCGTACTTCGTCGCTCTCGTCGTCGTGGGGGTCGTGCTCTCGGTGGGGCCACATCCGTACACGAACCCGACACCCGTAGGCGGTCTGCTCAAGCAGTTCATGTCCGACACCACCGCAGGCCTCGCACTTCGTTCCACCGACCGCGCGACACCGCTTGTCATACTCGGCCTCGCCGTGCTGCTAGCCGCAGGGATCTCGGCTATCCGAATGCGCCTACCGATGCTCGGCTACGCGTGCGCCTTGCTCGCGGCAGCGGCGGTCGTCGCCGCCAACCCGGCGATCTTCAACGGCGACGCTGAAGTCGTGAGCTTCTTCACCCAGCCCGCCAAGCTCCCTTCGTACGAGACGGCAGCGATCGCTCACTTGAACGCCACCCACAAGTCGACCAGGGTCCTAGCGATACCCGGCGACAACTTCGCCTCCTACCGGTGGGGAGACACCGTGGACACCCCCCAGCCGGCCTTCTTGGACCGGCCGTTCGTCACACGCGAACAGCAGGTGATGGGCTCCATTGCCACCGCCGACACCCTGTTCGCCCTCGACGACCCGATCCAGTCCGGGACCGAGCAGTGGGACTCGCTCGCCCCGATGGCGAGGCTCCTCAGCGCAGGAGACGTGCTCGTCGAGTACGACCAGCGCTACGAGCATTACGGCGTGCCACAGCCGCAGCTATTGGCCCAGCAACTGCAGCAGACTCCGGCGGGCCTGTCGGACCCAGTGTCGTTCGGGAAGCCGGCGCCAAACATATCGAGCTATTCCACCCTCGACGGCCAGGACCTCGCTTCCCTCCAGCCCTTGGCTTGGCCTTCGCCCTTGGTCGACTTCACGGTGCAGGACCCGCGGGCCGTCACACGCGCCGAGTCCGACTCCGGCGCGTTGGTGGTCGCCGGTGACGCCACAGGGTTGCAGGACCTCGCCGACGCCGGCCTGCTCGACACCGACAGCGCCATCTACTACTCGTCGAGCCTCGACACCGACCCAGGGCAGCTCCACCAGCTGGTGGCCGCCGGTGGCCAGCTCGTGGTGACGGACACCAACCGCAAGCAAGCGTTCCGGTGGGACACCGTCTCGGCAAACTACGGCGAGACCGAGACTCCCTCCGAGGACCCTGAGCGCACCGACCCAAGCGACAGTCCCATCGACTTGTCCCCAGCTGCCCCCTCCGATTCCAGGACCACGGCTTCGTACGTCGGCGCGGTAGATGTCACCGCCTCTTCCTACGGCGACGCCGTCTCCTACACGCCCGAGGACCGACCTGACAACGCGATAGACGCCAACCTCGACACAAGCTGGAACACGGGCACCTTCGTGCCAGACCCGGCCGGTCAGTGGTGGCAAGCCCACTTCCAGAACGCTGTGTCGGCCGACCACGTGACGCTGGTGCAGCCTCAATCAGGCAACACGAGCCGCTGGATCACCCGGATCACCCTTACCTTCGACGGCGGTCACAAGTTCACCGCCGGTCTGGGTCCCTCCTCGCGCTCGGCCCAAGGGCAAGTGGTGTCCTTCCCTGCCCGCACGTTCCACTCCCTTCGCATAACGATCGACGCCACGAGCGACGACCACAGGTCGACTTTCAACGCGACGAGTGTGGGCTTCGCGGAGGTCGAGGTGCCCGGCCAGCACGTGGTGGAGGTCATCCAGATGCCGCGCGACCTGCTCCAGTCGACCGGTGCCTCCTCGCTCCGCAATCGCCTTACCATCGTCATGACGCGCCAGCGCGTTTCGCCATACTCGTTCCCATACCGCGCCGACCCCGAGACGACCATCTCGCGCGGGTTCTCCCTGCCGACTGCGCGTACGTTCACCATCGCGGGCTCCGCCAGCCTCTCGGCTCTCGTCCCGGACGACGAGATCGACCGGCTCGTGGGCCGTTCCGGCTCCGACGGCAGTGGCGTGGTCGCGTACTCGAAGGGGCGACTCCCGGGAGACCTGAGGGCCGGCGCCTCTGCGGCAGCGGACGGTGACCTCGGCACAGCCTGGCAACCCGGGTTCGGCGCCGCGTACGAGAAAGGTGAATGGCTCGAGTACAACCTGCCGGACTCCACTAGCTTCGACCATCTCGACCTCCAGGTCGTGGCCGACGGGCGCCACTCGGTCCCGACTTCGATCACCGTCAGCACCGAGAACGGCAGCCGGTCGGTCGCCCTCCCTCACATCACCGACACCCGCACGCCCGGGGCGACCACCTCGGTGCCGGTGACCTTCTCGCCCCTGAGCGGAAGCCAGATCCGCATCACGATCACCGGGGTGAGGCTCGAGCGCTCGACCAACTTCGATTCCCCGACCCCTATCGCCCTCCCCATGGCAATAGCGGAGGTCGGGATCCCGGGTGTGCAGGTCGCTCCGGTCCCCGCGCAGCTCCCCGGTGATTGTGTGTCGAACCTCGTGTCGATCGACGGCAGACCTGTCAGCGTGAGCATCCGCGGCTCGACAAGCACTGCGCTCGACGACGGAGAGGTGTCGGTCGTGCCGTGTGGGGCAGACGCGGGAGGGGTTACCCTCGGGCCGGGCCAGCATGTGGTCGAGACCGCACTCGGGCACACGACCTCCACGGGATGGAACATCGACCAGCTCTTGCTGGACTCGGCCTCGGGGGACGGACCGGCCCCGGCCGCAACGTTCGGGGCCACACCGGCCACGCAGCCCGGCGCGGCCCCCACCGTGGCGGTGACCCACAAGAGCACGACCAGCGAGACGCTGCGGGTCAGCGGCGCCGTTGCCCCTTTCGAATTGGTGTTCGGCCAGAGCAACAACTCCGGATGGAGGGCCGTGGCGACCTCGGCCGGTTCGTCGACCACGACCCAGCGCGACACCGCAGGCGGTGCAGGTGGCGGTCGCGAAGGCAGTGGCACCGGTCGCGGTGGTGGCCGCGGCCGAGCGGGCATCGACCTCGGAAACCCTCAGCTGGTCGACGCTTTCGCCAACGGCTGGCAGGTCACCGCCAGCGACCTGAAGAAGCTGGGCATGGACCAGGGAGGCGCAACGAGCTTCACCGTCTCGCTGTCCTGGTCACCTCAGCAGCGCGTGTGGGTGGGGCTGGGGCTGTCGGCAGCCGCCATCGTCGCCTGTGTCGCCCTGGCGGTGCTGCCGGTGCGGCTGCGTCTGCGGCTGCGCCGTCGCCGGCCAGCGCGACCGGCCCCGAAGCGTCCCGAGCGCAGCACGCGCCGAAGAGCCGAGCCCTTGCTCTCGGCCGCCTCTGCGGCTCTTTCGGTCGCGCTCGAGGCGCGGCGCATGCTCCTGCGGTTGCGAGGCGCGGGACCGGCGCCCGCAGCCGTCTCCCCCGTGCCGGCCGCGACCGGCACCATCGAGTCTCCGCCCGGCCCCGCGCTCGCCTCGTGGGGAGAGCCGGTCCTCTCGATGCCCTTGTCCGGCGGCGGGCGGCGACCCCGGGTCTGGGCGGTGGTGACACTCTCGATCCTCGCCGGGCTCGCGGCGAGCGCCATCGTGTCCCCTCTCGTCGGCGGCGAAGCCGCCGCGGCGACCGCCGCAGCACTGTCGCTGCGCTGGTTGCGCGGAGTCCTCACCCTCGCAGCCGTCGGCCTGCTCGTGGCCGCGGCCGTGAGCATCGTGGCCGGCCAGGCACTCCACTTCGTGCCCGAGAGCTCCAACTGGCCCTCCGCGTACGAGTCGGCCTCGCTGTTGGTCTGGATGGCGGTGGTGGCGCTCGGCGCGGACGCGGTCGCCGACACGGCGCGCTCGTGGCGCGATCGGAGCACCGTGCAGCCCGACCGGCGGGCTGGCGGGCGACAGGGCGACTAGAGATCGACCGCGGCGCTACCCACGCGCCGCAGCGAGGAGGAGCCGGCCGCCTCGTCCACAAGGGCTTCCAGGGTCCGAGCAGCGGTGGCGTCCCAAGAGAAACTGCGGGCGTAGTGCTCCGCTGCCCGCCCCAACCGGCTCCGCAGCAGGTCGTCGCCGAGCAACCTCGACAGCGCCGCGGCGACGTCCTCGACCCCGTCGGCTAGGAGGCCGGTGGACCCGTCGACGACCGCGTCACGGTGGCCGGCGATACGCGACGCGACAGCAGGCGTCCCGCAGGCGCCGGCCTCGGTCAGGGTCATCCCCCAGCCCTCGCGCAACGAAGTCGAAGCGACCACCCAGGCCCGGCGGTACCAGGCCCTGAGCTCCTGCTGGCTCACGTGCCCTGGTAGCTCCAGCCACTGCGTGGCGTCGAAGTCGCGTCTCATCTGCTCCAACCGGTCACGCTCATAGCCTTCGCCGATGATCACCGCCTTCAAGTCGGGGCGCTTCTCACGTGCCAGGGCGAGCGCTTCGATCAACATGTCGAAGCGCTTGACCGGTACGAGCCGACCGACCGCGACCACCAACGGCTGGGACGAGCGCTCTCCCTCGGCCGTGAACGCGGGGTCCACGCCCGGAGGCACCACGCTCACGAGGCGTTCGGGGATACGGAGCATCGAGACGATCTCTTCGCGCGAGGAATGCGAGAGCGTGACGATACGGCTGCGCCGGTAGAGCACTGGAGCGAGGAGGGACTCCACGGTGCGACCCAGGGCCGCCAGAGACCGTGGGAGGACCATCCCCCACATCTCGGCGTGCACGTGGTGCAGGAACACGAGCCTCGGACCTCGGAACCACACCGGTGAGAAGAAGGGCATGCCGTTCCAGACCTCGACGAGCGCGTCCGCTTCGCGGGTGGAGCGCAGGCCCTCCCATGCGATCGCCGGAAACACGCTGTAGCGGCCGTTGCGACGTACCGCGCGGTACCCGGAGCGCTCTACCGTCCGCGGTTGCCCCGGGACGGCCGAGGTCCGAAAATCGACGTCGAGGCCGGCCTCGGCCCAGCGCGAGGCGATGCGGTGCGAATGAAGCTCGGACCCACCAGCCTCGGGATCATCGAGATCCCGCCAGGCGACCAGCTCGACCCGGCGCAGACCGATCTCGGCCGCGCGTGCGACGAGCTCCTCACACGCGTTGCCGTCGGGCGCACCCGACAGGGAAGTCGCACCGGGCTGGCGCTCTCGAGCCGCGTCGAGCTCGCGCTCGGGCTCCGGCTCCTGACCACGTCCGACTAGCCCCGCGGACGTCAAGCCGCCAGCCGTTCGGTCGTCGCGACGAACACTCGCCTCGAGTGCAGCCGGACGAACACCGCAGCCGTCGACAGCGCCAAGCCGCCCTGTACCGCCAGGTCGGCCAGAGCCGTCGGTCTGTAAGCACCGTGAGCCGCCGCCAGGGCGACGGTCGCCGCGACCGCGCCCACCGCGAGCAGTCCTCCTATCCAGCGCTGCCCGGCCGCCAGTAGGTAAATCGTGAGCACGACCGTGACGCTCAGGAAGCACATCGCCAGGACGAGGGGCCAGAACGCCGCGTGCGCTCCCACATATCTGGCGGAGAACACGAGCGAGAGCAACCAGCGAGGGAAGGCGATCGCGCCCAGCAGGAGCACTGCGCCCGGTACCGCCAGAAAGAGCACCGTCACCCACAGCTGCCGAAGAGCGTGCCCGCCTCGGTGCCATTCGATGGCGGCCTCCGGCAGGAGGTAACCACCCAGGGCGATCGCGCCGAACACGAGCGCCTTGCTCGCTACGGAGATGGCGGCATAGGGGCCTGTACCACCGGGAGCCTCCCGGCCCAGGACGATCACGTCGACGTTCTGGAGGTAGGCCAGCAGGGCCATTGCGACCAGTGCCCCGAGGACGTCGCGCACCAGGCGCTGGTGCTCGCCACGCACTCCGTGACCTGTGGCAGCGGCGGCACGGGCGGCACCGGAGACAACCGGCACACCTGCTACGCCGGTGACGGATTCCATCTCATCGGCGCGCGCTCTTCGAGCTCGTCCGCCCCAGGCGCGGTCCGCGGCCCAGCGCGCATGCAACAGCGTGACCGCTTCCGCAACGAGGATGCCCCAAGCGGCGCCGGCGACACCCAGCCCCGCCCCCACCAGCACGAGCACCGCCGCGGTCCGTGCCCCTCCTTCCACCACCAGGTTCGCCGACAGCGTCCGGTAGCGCCGCCGTGCCTGGAGGAGGCCCCGGTCCATCGAGAGGACGACCCAGAGCATGCCGGCGGTCAAGATCGCGAACACGGCGAGAGGCGATGGGATGGAAAGGGCACGCGACAACGGACCTCTTGCGGCCAGAGCCCCAACGGCCAGCACGGCGACAACCACGGTCGCCTGCCGGTGGGAGCGCCGTGCCCATTCGCTCACGGCCTCTGTCCTTCTCGACAGCGCGAGCGCCGTGACCCGTCGCACCACGCCCACGACGACCGCCGTGCCGGGCAGGGAGACCACGAGGAAAAGACTGGTGATCTGGGCCAGCGCACCGTAGCCGCGGGTGGAGAGGAGCCGGGCCACCAGCACCGTCACCACGACGTTGGCGCCGTTGGCGGCGAAGCCGGCCAACGCCACCGGACCGGCCTCGCGGACCTGCGAGCGGACCTGCGAACGGAGCTCGGGGGCGCGTTCGGGCGCGTGACCCGCCAGCACCACGTCGGGAAGCCCCGGCATCCCGCCAACCTAGCAACATGTTCGCAACACTCCCCTGATCCTGCGCGCGCTCCTGATCCTTCGGACGGTGGCCGCGGCTAAGAGTGTCCCGGCCCCGACCCTCCATCGAGGCCGTACCAGACCAGGGCCCCGCGCTGGTGAAGCGGGGCACGCCCGATGACGGCCGCGAAGAAGCGGGCCGCGTACGCCTCCGCGCGTGCCTGGTCGGTGACCACCACCACGTCCACTCCCCACGATCGGAACGCGGAGCGGACGACGGACAGGTTGTGGGCTGACGTCGCCGGCAGCGGTGCGAAACCGAAGGAGAGGTCGTCCAACAACCGGGGCGCGCCACCGAGGGGCACCACGTTGACACTCTGGCGACCGTCTCCCCCCGGCACGATCGCGTACCCGCCGACGATGCGAACCTGCATCGCCGCCTCCGCCTGCCAACCCATGGCAGCGGTCTCACCCGAGCTCGGGTCGGGGTCGACCATCACCACCGTGCCAGCCCGGAGGTGAGAGGCGACCACGGAGAACCAAGCCGGAGGGCTCGAAGAGTGCAGCACGAAGGGCAGCGGCTCCCCGGAGGCGATGGGCGCCAACGACCAGAGGGCGAACGCTGTGGCGGCCGCGCCCACCACCGCCTGCACCGCAACCGGCGACAGCCGTCGCGCACTCCGGGGTAATCGTTCAGCCCACGACAGGTCTCTCGCCTTTCGGGCCATCGACCACCAGCCGTCGAGAGAGAGGGCGAGCAGCACTGCCGCCGCGAATGTGACGAGCAGGGCCATGCGCGTCGGGAACACGTCGGACAGCAGCGGGACATGCGAGACCGCGGTCCAAGGAAGCCACCAGTGCGCATATTTCGGGTTCAGCGGGTGGGCGAGCTTGGATCCCCACGACGTCCCGAGCGACAGGGCCCAAGAGGCCGCGCCGCTTACCGCACACACGACAGCGAGTCGCCGGCGCGCCCAGACCACGATCGAAGCACCGAGGAAGGCGAGCAACCCGACCCCGAGGAACGGTGCGGGAAGAAAACCGGGGCCGTAGTAGCCCCCGAACCTCAATAGAGCGCTCGTGTGATGGACGTCGGCACCGGCCTCCACCGTCCACGAAGGCAGAGAGCCATACGCCGGAACGCCCGGCCACGGCACCCCGACGATGTGACGTGGACCGTCGAGCAGGAACCACAGCGGGTACGCCAGCACCACGCCCGACACCACTGCGGCAGCAGCCAGGGCGCAGACGAGCTGCCGCCTGCGCTCCCACACGACGCGCCACGACACCGCGGCGAAGACACACACGGCGATCACCCCGAGCAGGAGGCAAATCGCGAGCACTTCGGTGCCCGTGAAGAACTGGACCACCACCAACGCGCCGAGCGCGCAGCCGAGTGGCACCGCGCGGTGTCCGCCCCTCACCAGGTCGTAGACCACCAGGGAGGCCAGCGGAGGGAAGAAGAGCCACGTGAGATTCAGATGGCCCACTGGGAGTCCCCCGAGGAGGAAAGGTGAGAACCCCCAAAGCAGCGCCGCCAACACCGCACCGGGGACGAACCGGGTGACGGCCCGTGCGAGGGCGAACATGGACCATCCCGACACGACCGGTGCGATGGTCACAGCGACGTTGAAGGATGCGATCGGCCCGAACAGCCAGGTCACCGGCGCCAACAGGAGCCCCGGGAAGATCCAGGAGGTGTTGACCAGCATGTTGGCGCCGCCCTGGCCCGCATAGATCGCGTTCGACAGCAGCGGGCTGTGCCCGTGGGCAATCGACCATGCGGTCCAGCGCAGGAACCAGACCGCTTGGCTCGTGTCCGCGCACTGGCACGTAATGGTGGAGGTCGGCTGCCCCGTCACCCAAACGTGCCACCAGACGACCACCGACAACGCGAGCAGGCCGATCACCACGGCCGCGTGCAGCCCCACGGCACGCCGGCGCGCCAGGGCCGGCGCCTTCACGCGAGCGACCGACGTCTCCAGCGCATCAGAGGACGCTCGATCAGGAACCAGCTCGGAACCGCTACGCCGGCGATGATCGCCATCCGGATCAGTTGCACGGGCCAGAAGTCGCCACGGCTCGGCCACAGTGCCACGTACACGGGCCAGTGCACCAGGTACAGCGTGTAAGACAGTTCGCCGACGAAGACGAACATACCCAGACCGACGAAGCGCGAGCCGATCCCACCGGGGTTCACCACGAAGTAGATGAGGATCACGCACCACGCCAGCTCGGCCGCAGGCATCCACCACTCGACCATCGCCTGGGAGCCGAGCGGCACCTCGAACCCGATCCACACCACGAAGGCGGCGGCGCCCGCCGCCAGCACCGAGAGCACGCGCCGGGCCACAGCGTTCCACCCTTCGAGGTGACCCGCGGTGGCGACGACTCCCAGAAGGCATCCGAGAAACAGGGCATCGGCGCGTGTGTCGAACGCGTAGTACACGCGAGCAAAGATCGCGTGGTCGTAGTGGGGGGCGCTCTGGACGATCCACAAGCGGTCAGCCGCGCACGCCATGATGCCGATCACGGCCATCGCGCCCGCGAAGCGACGCCGGCTCGTCCTCATGGCCACGAGCATCAGCAACGCCCATATGACGTAGAACTGCTCCTCGACGGACAAGGACCACGCCTGCGCGAGGTACCCGAAGAAGGGCTCGTGCCCGAGCGCCGAGCGGTAGTCGGCGAAGTAGAAGAGCGCAGCGGCGATGTCGCCCCAGATGCGTTCGCCCGCCTGCGCCACCGGGTGGAAGGCGGCGTATATCGCCAGCAGCACCGATGTGAGTACCAGAGGGGGCAGCAGTCGGAACGCACGCCGCGTGTAGAAGCGCCTCAGGCTGATCCTGTTGGTCCGTTCCCCCTCACCGAGCAGCATGGCGGTGATGAGGAAGCCGCTCAAGGTGAAGAACATCCCGAGCGACTGCCATGCACCGGGGAACGTCTTCAGGTTCGAGTGGTAGACGAGCACCGATGCAACACCGAAGGCGCGTATGCCCGTGAGGGGCGGCCTGTTGCCGAGCCGGAATCCACCGCCGGCCCGGTCGCCGCGCCCGGGACCGGAGACCTGCGCCGTAACGGCGGTCGCTGTCGACGCAGGCACGGCATGCAGAGTATCCCGCGTGGGAGATTACGACGTGGAGAATTACCCCAGCGCCGGCTCACGTCGCGGCGCCGTGCTGCTTCACGTTTGTGTGTTCGGCGCCCTCGTGTTGCTGGCCGGGCTCGTCCTGTGGTGGAAGGTGTGGGTGACAGGGCACCCCGCGGGGACCATCACGTGCCAATGCGGGGACGCGAGCCAAGAGCTGTGGTTCTTGTCTTGGACGCCTTACGCGCTCTCGCACGGGCACGATCCCTTTCTCACCAACGCGATATTCGCCGGGCGGGGCGGGGCGAACATGCTCGCAAACACCTCATGGATATTCCCCTCCCTTCTCCTCGCCCCGGTGACCTCGCTCTTCGGGCCGATCGCATCGTTCAACGTCGGAGCGGTACTCGGTCCCGCAGTCTCGGGCTGGGCCTTCTTCCTCGCCTCGAGGAAGGTGTCGGGCTTCCTACCGGGTCAGCTGCTCGGGTCGCTGCTCTACGGTCTGTCACCTTTCGTGTTGTGGAACGACCCGATCGGCCATCTCGATTTCGTCCTCCTCTTCTTCGCCCCGCTCGCGCTCGTCCTCGTCTACGACCTCGCCGTCACATCGAAGCATCGGCCGTGGCGCGTCGGCCTGCTCCTCGGGCTGCTCGTGGTGGTGCAGTTCTTCACCAGCACCGAGTTCCTCGCCATCTGCGCGGTGACGGGCGCGCTTGCCGTCGTGGTCGCCGTGGCCATCGCACCGCGTCGGGCGTGGGAGCGACGGCGTCCGATCTTCGTCGGCCTGGCGACTGCGTCGGGGGTGACGGCCGCATTGCTCGCCTATCCGATGTGGTTCCTCCTGGAGGGCCCGCGCCACATCGTCGGGCCTCCTTGGCCCGGTTCGCCGAGCATGGGGGCCACCGCATCGGCCATCGTGGACGCGGGCCACGCCGTCCACGCGGCGTCGTTCTTCGACAAGATCAGCGGCTACTTCGGAGGCGCAGGGCCCAACTTCGGCCCCAACGACTTCCCCAGCTTGATCTTCCTCGGTATCCCGCTGCTCGTGCTGCTCGGAATGTCCGCTTTTGTGTGGTGGCGCACCGGGTTGGCGTGGGTGCTCGCGCTGGGTGGGACCGCTGCCTGGCTCTTCTCGCTCGGCACGACGATGGGTACCGAGTTCGACCCCCCGGCGCGGGTATCGCATCCGTCGTGGCTCCCCTGGCGCCCCTTGTCGCACTTGCCACTCCTCTCGCAGATCGAGCCCCTCCGCTTCGCGGCTGTCGTCACCTTCTCGGCCGCGCTCTTGCTCGTGGTGTCGCTCGCCGGCTGGGAGCGGCTTCTCCGCAGGTTCGCCCCGCCGCTAGCGATCTGGATAGCCCTGGGCGCCGCAGGCAGCGCGGTGCTCGTGCCGGTGGCGCTCACCGCCAGCGTTCCCTTCGTGGTTCGCTCCACACCGGTGCCGGCGTGGTTCGAGCGCGCGGCGCCGCGACTCGATCCTTCGACCGTCGTCCTCACCGTCCCGTTCGGGGACCAGGAGGCGATGGGATGGCAGGCCGAGACCGGTTTCCCGGTCAGGCTGGCCGGAGGGTTCGCCGTCGTCCCAGGGGCCGGAGGGCGCTCGCAGTTCGTGGTGCCGCCTGCAGGAGCGGCAGGCCTGCTCGACAGGCTCTCTCCCGGTGTCGACGCCATCGCGACGAGACCCCTGCCGACGTCTGAGGCCGACGTGGTGACTGTGCGCGAAGCACTCGAGCGATGGCGCGTCGGTGTCGTCGTGGTGACGCCGGAGGCACGCTCGGTCCAGTACGTGACCGGTTTCATGACCGCCGTGATGGGCAGAGCGCCGGTGCTAGAGGACGGCTCTTGGACGTGGTCGGGGCTGGGCACCGACCCACCAGCCGTCGTAGGCCCCGACACGCTCACGGCTTGCGCCCGCGAAGCGAACGCCTCGCCCGTCACCGTCGCGCTCTGCGTCCTCGGTCCGGCCCGATGAATTACCGTTCGTCGACGGTACCCGGGTCCACCGGAGACGCGCGCGGGCCCTCGCTGCGGTCGCGTGTGCCTTCGCCCTGGACCGCATTGGCGGTCGCGTCGCTCGTCGTCCCGTTCCTCGTTGCCGCGGTCCGCATAGCGGCGACCTCCGGCCACGTCTTCCTGTCCGACGACCTTGCACTGGTGGACCTCCACGTGCGCGACGCGCTCGGCTTCCACCAGCAGCTCGGCCCGTTTGACCGTTTCGGCTGGAACCACCCCGGGCCCGTCTACTTCTACCTGTTGTCGATCCCCGCGCGGCTGATCGGCAGCGGCGCCAAGGCGGAATTCCTCGGAGCCACGCTGATCGACGCGGCAGCGGCGCTGACGACGGTCTGGGTGGTGCGAAGACGCTGCGGCGAACGTTCGGCCCTCTGGTGCGCCGGATGCCTGGGCCTCACGTGCCTGGTCCTCGTCTCGACCGCCCCCGGCGCCACGACCTTCTCCGAGTCGCCGCTAGGGGCGCTCGTGAGCCCTTGGAACCCCGACGTGGTGATCCTGCCTCTCTTGCTGTTCGCCGCCCTCTGCGCTGCGAGCGTCGCCGGGTCGTCCCTCTCGCTCCTCGGCGCGACTCTGGTGGGCTCCTTCTGCGTCCAGACCAACTTCGCCACCCTGCCGGTGGTGGCCGCGGGTCTGGCGGCCGCGCTGATTGGCATGGCGGTGCGGGCGGTCTTGTCCCGCCGGCCAGATCGGAGCGCACCGCAGTTGACCCAGCGAGGTCGCCACCGCAAGATCGCGGTGGCGTCGCTCGGGATCTGCGTCCTCTTGCTCGTGTGGGTACCCACGCTCTCGCAGCAGCTCACGGGGCACCCGGGCAACCTCACGCTGATATGGCGGTTCTTCACCGAGAGCCGTCCCCACCTGACGCTCGGGACCGGGCTGTGGTCGATCCTGGCCGTGGACGGCGCCCTCGTCTTCGGCCTTGCCCAGGAGATGTCGTGGGTGCTCGGCGCTCCGCACACCGACGCGTTGCTCGTGCTCGCGGGCGTCCTCGTGGTCGGGGTGCTGGCGTTCGTGACCGGTTGGCGGCACCGCAGCAGCTTCGCCGCAGCGCTCGGCGCGCTGAGCCTCCTGGAGCTCGCCGTCTGCGTGCTCTCGGTCACGAGGATCGTCGGACCGGTCTACGGCTACCTGGTGGTCTGGGAGATCGGGATGCCGGTGCTCGCGTTGATCGGGCTCGGATCGGCGGCGCTCGAGGCGACCGCGCCCAAGGCCGGACGCGAGACCCCACCGGAGGCCTCCGTCCCCCGGCCGCAGGCCGGCGGTGCCGCCGCGCGCGCCCGCCGGCTCGGTGCGAGGACGATCGTCCCGGCGGTGATCGCCTCGGTCTTCGGGGTCGCGCTGACCGTGCAGACGGCACAGCTCCCCGCGCTGACCAGGGCCTCGGACCCGACGGTCGCGCTGGCCTGGCACCTGGTGGCTCCCCGGCTCCACCACAGCTCCGAGGACATCTTCCTCGGCGACGCTGGGACCGACGCTTACGGGCTGTTCACCTTCTTCGGCCTCTTCGACGAGCTCCAGGCGAGCGGCTTCCATCCACGCGTGAGCCCCTTCTGGAAGACCCAGGTCGGCCCGCGTTACCTGTCGAACGGTCGCGAGCAGCTACAGGTGGTCCTCTATCCCCCGTCCGTTGCAGCAACGAGGATGCCCGGGTACGTGGGCCACACCGCGCACGCCGACATCGTCATATCGCCCGGACCCCCCGCCCCCTGAGATCCGCGTCTGCGGAGTACGAGAACCTGCGCGGAGAGGGCGACCAGACAAAGTCGATCATCCGCCAGGTGTCGAACAACTGGCGGATCTCTCGACTCGCCAATCGCCCGCGCGCACGCCTGTCGGCTCTCACATTCAGCGCGCCGTCGTGGCGGTCGTGGCGTTCTGCGACTCCGCTTCCGCCCGCGCCCGCTCGCTCATGCCGAGCGCCACCACCTTCGGAAGAAGCCAGGGCTGCACGTAACGGCCTGCCGCCACGGTGAGGTGGATCCCGTCGAGCCGCATCGCCTGACCACCGATCTGAGAGGCGTACTTCCCGCCCGGGTCCAGCCTCGCGCCGAGCGGCTCGACCACGACGCGGCCCGGATCCTTCGCTGCAACGTCGGCCAGCAACCGGTCGAAGGTGTCCACGAGCGCGGGGGCGTCTTCGGGCCAGGGCCGGCCGTCGGGCTGCGCCGACGGCTGGTGGTAGTACGGCGCGGTGAGGAGCTCGACCGTGGCCCCGGTCGAGCCGAGCACCGACACAGCTTGCTCCAGCGCCCGCAGCTCCATCCTGTCGAGGACGGACTGCCCCAGGTATGCCCACGATCCGTCGACGAGGTGGCCCCGCGTCTCGAGCTGTCCCTCCTCGAGGGCGACCACGTCGGGATGGAAAGCCTGGACGTCGTTGCGCCACCGCTCGAGCTGAGTCGAGCACCTCACCTCGTCCGAGGCCTGTATCGCTCCGCGGAAGCCGACGAGCATGTTCGAGGGCTGTCCCATGAAGAGGCTCGGGGACAGCAGCAGGCCGCAATTGATCACGGAGTCGTTGGCGAACTCGACGCCGTAGTCCTGTGCCCCGGGAGCGAGTCCGAAGGCCATGAACGCCGCCTCGGAGCTCCCTACGAGCAGGAACCGGATCGGGCCCCCGGTCGAAGCCGGGACCGCGGGGACCCGCGTTGCAGTCCCCGACGACACGCCGGGAGGCACCGAGTAGACGTCGCTCGGGATCTCCGGTGCTGCCGCCGACGTGACGACTCCCCCGAGCGCTCCGGCCGCGGCAGGGACTCCGGCCGTCGTGAGGACGATCACGGCCGCGGTAGCGCCCACGGACGCGGGGGTAAGGACCCGCGCTCCCCACCTGCGCAGGCCGCCGCGGCGGATGGGCATCTCGAGCAGGTGGTACGAGGCGACCGACACCACCAGCGTCGCCGCCACGCGCAACGCGAACAATTCGAGACCGCCCAGGTGAGTGCGCGCGGGGTCGAGCGCGACGAAGAGCGGCCAGTGCCACAGGTAGATGCCGTAGGAGATGCGTCCCACGTAGCGGACCGCCCGCAATGACAGGGCGCGCGCCCAGGGGCTGGACGGCACGAGGACGACACAGGCGAGCGCCGCTGCGGCGCTGAGCGACACGAGCGCGAAGCCGCCCCTGTAGAGCCACGCGTCGGAGGACTGGACCTGCGCCATCGCGTAGAGCACGAACCCCAGGCCTGCTCCGCCCGCGACCACCAGCGCGCGGCGCGCCCACCTCTTCGACGGCACCTCGCCCTCCCCCACCGTCGCCCGAAGCGCTCGACTCGACCGCAGCCGCGCCGTGACGAGGGCCAGGGCGGCACCGATCAGGAGGTCCTGGGCGCGCGTATCGGTCCCGTAGAAGACGCGGTCCACCCCCAGGCCGTCGTGGTACATCGCGGCCATCGCCACGGCGCTCGCTACCGCCCCGGTGAGCGACAGCCCCAACAGCCACGTCCGCGACCGCCTCAGGCGCACCAGGCCCAGCACGATCAGGGGCCACAGCAAGTAGAACTGCTCCTCTATCGCGAGCGACCACGTGTGCAGCAGCGGCGAGGGCGAGGCGCTCTGCAAGCCGGCGAAGTAGCCCTGACCGGAGAACACCTGGTTCCAGTTCGCCACGTAGAACAGTGTCGAGAGCGCGTCGCGGCGAAGCTGGCCGAGCGACCCGGGCGGAGCAAGCCATAGCGCGTAGAGCCCGACTGCGAGCAACATGGCTATGAGCGCCGGCAGCAGACGCCGTGCCCGCCTGGCCCAGAAATTCCCCAGCCGCAGCGTTCCGGTGCGGTCCACCTCCCCGACGAGCAACCCGGTGATCAGGAAGCCGGAGAGGACGAAGAAGACGTCGACCCCGAGGAACCCTCCCGGGGCCCATGAGAAGCCGCCGTGGTAGACGAGCACCGCCGCGACGGCCAGCGCGCGCACTCCGTCGAGGGCAGGTACGTAGCCTCCGGGGGTCGAGTGCTCGACGGCGTCGGGACGACGCACCGAGCGCGCTACCTGCTCGTGCGGCTCGTCACCGCGGGAACCCGGCGAGGGAGCAACGGGGCGTCACGCCCTGTGCTCCCGATGCTCGAGCCGCCGCCCACTGCTTTCTCCTCCTGGTACTCCTCGTCGACGTTGACTGTCCAGATATCGTGCCGGGCCCCGCTCACGATGTTGTCCACGGTCAGCATCGCCGTGTACATGGAGTGGTCCTGATTGTTGTACTTGTGCATGCCGTTGCGACCGACCGCGTGGACGTTGGGGACCTCCGCTGCGAGCCAGTGGCGGATGGTCTCCACCGCCGCCCGGTAGCCCTCGTCGTACACCGGGTAGGCCTTGGGCATTCTCACCACGTAACCGTGCTCGATCGCCTCGCTGTCCGCGAGCCCGATGACCTCGAGCTCCTTGGAGGCGAGAGCAACGAGATCCTCGTCGGGCGCCTCCCACATCTCGTCCCCCTGCATGACCCAGTACTCGAGGCCCAGACAGGTCCTCCCGTCCTTCACCAGGTAAGGCGACCAGGATGCGAAGTTCTGGACCCGTCCCACCTTCACGTCGGGGTCGTGGATGTATATCCAGTTGTCCGGGAAGCCGGCCGAGGCGGGCACCACCAAAGCGACAGTAAGGAAGTCCCGGTAGTGCAAGTCGCCGGCGGCAGCCAGCACGTCGGGTGGCGCCGGGGGGTGCATGCAGCGCACGAGCTCCGAGAACGCCATCGACGAGATGACATGGTCGGTCTCCAGCCGCAGTTCCTGGCCGCCGTTTCGGTACGACACCGCCTCGGCTCCGTGCACGCCGCGCTCGATGCGCGTGGCCGAGCTCGCGAGGCTGACCACCCCGCCCGCATCGGTCACCAGGTCGCGGCACCGCTCCCACATCATCCCGGGACCCAGCTTCGGGTACTGGAACTCCTCGATGAGGCTGGTGACCTGCTTGGAGCGGTCCTTGCGGCCCCCGAGGATCTTGGACCTGATCGGCTCCCACACGGCGCTGTAAAGGGACATGCCCTTGATGCGCTGGGCGCCCCAGTCCGCGGATATCTGCGAAGCGGGGACTCCCCACACCTTCAGGTTGTAGGTCTCGAAGAAGTGGGAGTAGAGCCGCCTGCCGTAGTTCTTCACGATGTAACCCTCGAGGCTCGTCTGGTCCTTGGGCGGCCGCAGGTGCACCCAGACGTAGGAGCCGAGGCACCGCAAGGCCTCGGAGGGCCCGAGATTGCGCAGGGCGTTCAGGGGGCGGATCGGGTAGTCGTAGAACTTGCCGTCGTAGTAGATGCGGCTCATACGGGGCCTGACGAGGAAGTCCTCGTCAGGGAGGATCTCGTGCCACAGGTCTTCGACAGGCTGCACCTTGGTGAAAAAACGATGACCCCCGATGTCGAAGCGCCAGCCGTCGCGCTCCACGCTCCGGCTTATCCCGCCTACCACGTCGTCTGCCTCGAGGACCACCACCGACCGGTCCGCCTTCGTGAGCTGGTAGGCGGCGGTGAGGCCTGCCGGCCCGGCGCCGATCACCACCACCGGACGTTCGGTTGGGGCGCCCTCGTGGGGCACGCTCGGGGTCTTCACTCGGCGCAGATTACGCCAAGAGCAAACCAGGACCTGCTCTTCGCCAGTATCGGCGACCCGCTCCGCCCCTGGCTCTCGGCGGGTTCCTCGCTCACGGAACGTAGAGGTTGGTGAAGGCCAAAAGGGAGTAGCCGACGAGCCCCGCTCCTGCCAGCACCAGCACGGTGCGCTCCACACGAGCGGAGGCCGTGAGGCTCGCTCCCGCCAGCACCAGGGGGAAGCCCGACACCGCGTACCGTTCGAAGCCGTCGAGGTTCGCCGTCGTGAGAGCCACCGCGACGACCGCTGCACCGAACGCCCCGTAGCAGGCGGGCCAGCGGCGAAACGCCACGACCACCAGGGCGACGGCCAGCACCACCCACGGCAGGTGCAGGGCCGAGCCGAGGTGGTGGCCGTGGACGAGCAGCGAGGCGTCGTGGGCCAGTGTGCGGAACGGCTCGGAGACCGGGCCCCGGTGCACTCCCTCCTCTTGGATGCGAAGAGGCGCGAGCGCCCCCCCGTAGCGCCAGGCGACCCACCCGAGGTAAGCCCCGAACCCCACGGCCGGGCCCGCGATCGCGGACACCCTCGCAGCTCTGGCTGCCGGAGCCTCGCCCCTCCATTCGCGAAGCCCCTCGATAGCGGCCGGCACGACCAGCAGGACTCCGATGGGCCGGCAGAGCCCGGCACCGACACCGAGAGCCGCTGCGAGCCACCACCGGCGCGTCCGAAGCGCCCACAGGGCGCCCGCCGACAGCAAGAGCAGAGTGCCCTCTGCGTAACCCATCACCATCGTGAACGCGGGCGGGGCCAGACACACGAGCCACGCGGCTCGCCGCGCAAGGGCTTCGTCGCCGCTCTCGTGCCTTGCGAGCGCGGCCACGATTGCGGTTCCGCCGAGGGCGCTCAGGTTCGCCACCACCACCACGGCGGTGCCCGCACCGATCCCCGGAAGGACCGACACTGCCTTCGCGAGGACGGGGAAGAGCGGGAAGAACCGCAGCGACGAATGCCCGGCCCCCGCGTAGCCGTGGCGCGCGATCGACTCGTACCAGCCGGCATCCCACCCGAGCAGCCCCTCGCGCACCCGCGCTGCTGCCGCCGCCGAGAGGTGCGCGCCGTTGACCAGCTCGTGCGCGATCGCCAGGGAGCCTCCGACTAGGGCCCTCGCGACGACCCAAGGCCACAGCGCCGTAGCCAGCGCCCAGCGGAGGCGGGAGGGGCCTACAGCCGAAGGAGCCGACGCCGGGACCCCGCACATCGTCGGCATGCTAAGTCGGCACGCTGAGAGGTCCGGCGGACAGGCCTGGCGGACAGGCCCGGCGCACAGCCACGGTGAATGTGACCGAGTGCCCTACCAGGGCCCGAACAGCCCGTCTACCATTTGCCCAAGGCCACGGTCCGCGCGCCTTCGGGCCGGGCCCGTCGCCTGTGAGGGCGGAGGGGGAGGATGGGTATGACGGACCTTCGGGCCCGCCGGTACGACCGGCGCACCTTCCTGGCGACCGGGGCAGGGGCCGCCGCTGCGCTGGCAATGGCAAAGGTCGGCAGCCCACCGTTCCTCGACGCCAGGCACACGCCCGGGATCGGGACCGGGAAGCCGAGGCGGGGGGGGACGATCACGATCGGCACCACCTCCGAGATCGACGGGTTCCTCCCATCGCAGAGCCACTTCGACGCCACCGGCTACGTGTACGCCAACACGGTCTACGACACCCTGACAAGGGTGGCTGCGAACGGCACGGCCCGCCCCTACCTCGCGCAGTCGGTGACGCCCAACTCGGACCTGACCAGCTGGACCATCACCCTGCGTCCTGGCATCAGCTTCCACGACGGCTCACCTCTCAACGCCGAGGTGGTCGTGGCCAACCTCCAGGCGATCCGACAGTCCGCGCTCAGCGGGCAGGCCGTGAGGCCCTGGAGCTCGGTGCAGGCCGCGGGCGACCTCCAGCTCGTCATCGACTGCGACAGGCCGCTCGTGTCCTTGCCGGTCGCACTGGCCACCCAGATCGGCTACATCGTGTCCATGGCCCAGCTGGACAGCAACGACACCCAGCACCCCGTGGGCACGGGACCCTTCAAGTACGTCTCGTGGACGCCCAACGACCAGTTCGTCGTCGAGCGCAACCCCGCCTACTGGCGCAGCGGGCTCCCCTACCTGGACGGGATCACCTTCAAGCCGATCATCATCGATACCTCGCGCGAGGCGTCGTTGCGATCCGGCACGATCGACCTCATGGTCACCTTCGACCCCTACACGTTCACCGACCTCCGCAACAACCCGAATTTCCAGGTGGTGAGCGACCTCGGCCAGAAGACGGGCCAGCCCACCATGGGGTTCGTGTGCTTGAACACCACCGCCGCCCCGCTCAGCGACCTGACTGTGCGCCAGGCGCTCGCGCACGCCACCAACTCCAAGGAACTCGTGAAGCTCTTCGGGGCAGGCGTCACTCCGGTGAGCAGCTCGCTCTTCCCGGTCGGCTCCCCCTACCGGCCCGCCCACAACGGCTATCCCGCCTACGACCTACGAAAAGCGAAGCAGTTGGTGGCGCGGGCCGCGCCCCGCCACGGGGGTTCGGTCAACGTCGCCCTCGGCACGGTCCCAGACCCGCGCCAGATCGAGATATTCCAGGCCATCCAGAACATGTGGACACAGGCCGGCGTCAACGTCACCCTCAGCGAGGTTCAGCAAGTCACCTACATCGACAACCTGGTCACGGGCTCGTTCCAGGCCTACGCCGACCAGCAGTTCACCGCCAACGACCCCGACATCAACTACGTCTGGTTGAGCGACACGACGGCCTCGGGGCCGATCGCCCTCAACTTCGCCCGCAACAGCGACCCGCAGATCGAGGCCGCCCTCCAGCTGGGCAGGACGCACGCAGACCCCGCGACGCGCATCGAGGCATACCAGACTGTGGACAAGCTTCTTGCGAGGGACATCCCCTACATCTGGATCAGCAGGACTGTCTCGATGATGGGCGCGAGCAACAAGGTGCAGAACTTCGCCAATCCCACGCTGCCCGACGGGACCAAGGCGGAGGGATTTCGCGGCGGGGCGTTCAACACCTCCCAGATCTGGCTCGGGGCCTGACGGCCTGCGAATGACTCTCGAGCACCTCGGACGGCGTGCCGTCAGGGCTCGGCTGGATCACGGAGAAGCGTGCCCATGAGGCGGTATGCCACGACACGCTTGGTCCAGCTCGTCGCGATCGTCTTCCTTATCTCGGTGCTCGCCTTCCTCCTGGTGCACCTGCTGCCCGGCGACCCGACCGTGGCCATCCTCGGCCCGAACGACACCCCCACTGCCCGCCATGAGCTGCTGGCCCAGCTCGGCCTCAACCACTCGCTCCCGTTGCAGTACTGGACGTGGCTCAAGAACATCGTCCGGGGGAACCTCGGCGCTTCGTTCCTCACGAAGCAGACCGTCACGAACGCGATCTCCGTCGCCGCCCCCATCGACCTCGAGCTGATAGTCGTCTCCCAGCTGATGGCGTTCGCGGTCGCGATCCCTCTGGCTCTCGTGGCAGCCCGGCGGCCCAACAAGATCTTCGACCGGCTCGCCACCACCTCCACGTTCGGTCTGCTGTCGTTCCCGACGTTCGTGGTCGCAGTTCTTCTCGTCCTGGTCTTCGCCGTGGAGTTCCATCTGTTTCCGGCCACGGGCTTCGTCCGGCTCTCGCAGGGCCTCGTAGGGAACTTGAAGTCGGTACTCCTTCCCTCGATCGCCCTCGCGGTCGGCTCCGTCGCCGTCTACTTCCGGCTCTTGCGCGCGGACCTCATCTCCACGTTGCAAGAGGACTACGTGACCATGGCCAAGGCCAAAGGGCTCTCCACCCCGTACATCCTCGTTCGCCATGCACTGCGTCCTTCGTCCTTCTCCCTCCTCGCGGGTGCGGGCATCAGCATCGGCTCCCTGTTCACCGGCGCCTTCGTGGTCGAGGTCCTCTTCCAGCTCCCCGGGATCGGATACCAGCTCGTCACGGCCATCAACAGCCGCGACTACCTCATGGTGCAGGGCATGGCCCTCGTCGCCGCAATCGCGTACGTGGTCATCAACTTCGTCGTCGACTTCCTGCTCACCGTCTTGGACCCGCGGGTCCGCCATGCCTGAGGGTCCCGGGCTGGCGACCTCGAAGGAGCGCCGGCGGGCCCCGGGGGATCTCGCCGTCGCGGACATCGGCACCCGGGTAGTCACCGGGGCCGGCCCGGTCCCGCCGCGGGTCGACGGCACGGCGGCCAGCGACGGCCGGCTCCAGAAGCGGTCGCGAATGGGGGTGCTCTTCTGGGTGTGCTTGGCCTGGGTCGCCCTCATGGTCCTGCTGGCTCTCGCCGCCTCGGTGCTGCCTCTCAAGAGCCCCACCTTCCAGGACTACTCCGCTGTCAACGTGGGCCCCACGCTCCATCATCTGCTCGGCACCGACGACCTGGGCCGCGACCTGCTGAGCCGCATCGTCTTCGGCTCGCGCGTCTCGCTGGTCATCGGGTTCGCGTCGATCGCGCTCGGGATGGCGACCGGAGGGACCCTGGGGCTGCTTGCCGGCTACCGCGGCGGCGCCTCGGACACGCTGCTCAATGCCGGCTCGTTCGTGCTCCTCGCCTTCCCTCCGCTGCTCGCGATCATGGTGATCGAGGCCTTCTGGGGCCGGAGCTTGTGGAAGCTCACCCTCGTGTTCGCCGTGGTGGCAGCACCGCAGCTCTTTCGCGTCATGAGGGCCTCCACGATCGCGACCGCCAACCGTGAGTACGTGGTAGCCGCTCGCGCCTTCGGCTCGCGCTCAGCTCGCATCATGGTGCGTGAGCTTCTTCCCAACGTCCTGCCCGCAGCCATCTCCTTCGCGCTAATCGGCGTTGCCGTGGCGATCATCATCGAGGGATCACTCGCGTTCCTGGGGCTCTCGATCGCCCTGCCGACCGCCTCACTCGGGAACATCATCAACGAGGGGGTCCAGAACAACAACCTCCAGCTGAACCCCTACATCGCACTGTGGCCCTCGCTCTACATCTTCTTGATGCTGAGCTCCTTGAACTTGATGGCGGACCGGCTTCGCTCACGCTTCGAAGCACGCGAGGGCAAGCTGTGAGGTTCCTCCACCGGCGTCCCCACCTGGAATTCCAAGAGGCCTCCGAGCTCGAGGGGCCGCTGCTCGAGGTCGAGGACCTGCACACCTCCTTCGCGAGCCCACGCGGACCGGTGCGCGCCGTGGACGGGGTGTCGTTCAGCGTCGACAGGGGCAGGACGCTCGGCATCGTCGGCGAGTCGGGATCGGGCAAGACCGTGCTCGTGCGCTCGGTGATGGGCCTGCTGCCGCCCAACGTGGCCGAGCGTTCGGGGCACGTACGTCTGTCCGGGCACGAGATCAGCTCCCTGTCGGCTTCGGAGATGCGCGACGTGTGGGGAAACCAGATCGCCCTCGTGTTCCAGGACCCGATGACGGCGCTCAATCCGGTCGTGCGCATCGGCAGGCAGATCACGGAGTCGCTCAGGCTGCGTGCAGGGCTCGATCGCAAGGCGGCTCGCGAGACCGCCATCGCGCTGCTCGAGTCCGTCGGATTGCCCTCGCCGGCTCGCCGCCTGCGCGCGTACCCCCACGAGCTCTCCGGGGGAATGCGCCAGCGGGTGATGATCGCCATCGCCCTCGCATGCGGGCCGCGCCTGCTGCTCGCGGACGAGCCCACGACAGGTCTCGACGTCACCCTCCAGGCCCAGATCCTCGACCTCCTCGGCTCGCTCCAGCGCGAGCGCTCGATGGCGATGATCCTGGTGACCCACGATCTGGCCGTGGTGGCGGGGCGCACCGACGAGGTCGCGGTGATGTACGCGGGGCGCATCGTCGAGCACGCCTCGACGCGCGTTCTGTTCTCGCGCACGAGGATGCCGTACACCGAAGCGCTGCTTCGTTCGATCCCGCGACTGTCCCAGCCGAGTCACTCGAGGCTCCGGGCGATCCCGGGCCGGCCACCGGACCTGTCGGTCAGGTCCCCCGGATGCGCTTTCGCACCGCGCTGTCCCTACGTGCAAGAGCGTTGCAGGCGCGAGTCGCCGCCGCTTCGGACCGCGGGGCCGGGACACAAGTTCGCGTGCTGGTACCCGGTCGGGTCGAGCGAAGGCGACGAGGCACTGGCGTCCAACCTCGAGGCGCGGGTGCCGGCCGCGCTGACCTTCGCCGGAAGACCGGAGCTACGGGCGGGCGTCGTGAGCGCTTCGAAGAGCGGAGCCGGATGATGGCGGGGAGCGGCACCGCCCACTTGCGCTCCGGAGATGCGCTGCTGAGAGCGGACCACCTGGTGGTCGAGTTCGCCTCCCGCAAGCACCGCGTTCAGGCCGTGTCGGACGTGAGCTTCGACGTGCTGCGGGGGGAGACCCTAGGGCTCGTGGGCGAGTCGGGGTGCGGCAAGTCCACGACTGGGCGCGCCGTCGCCTTGGTGCAGCCGCTCGTATCCGGGAGCGTGCTCCTCGACGGGGAGAACATGGCCGAGGTCTCGCAAAAGGACCTGCGCAGGGCGCGGACGCGCGTGCAGATGGTCTTCCAGGATCCGATCTCCTCGCTGAACCCCCGCAGGCGCGTCCTCGACTCGGTGATGGAACCGCTGGCGGTGTGGCACTCGGGGACCAAGCCCGAACGCCGCCGCAAGGCGATCGAAGGTCTCGAATCGGTGGGCATCGACCCGGAGCAGACCGCCAGACGGCGCCCGACCGAGCTCTCGGGCGGCCAGTGCCAACGCGTGAGCATCGCGCGCGCTCTCATGCTCGAGCCCGAGCTGCTGATCTGTGACGAACCCGTCTCCGCGCTCGACGTGTCAGTCCAGGCGCAGATCCTCAACCTGCTCCACGACCTGAAGGACGAGCGCGGGCTCACGATGCTCTTCATCGCCCACGACCTTGCCGTCGTGAAGAACGTGAGCGATCGGATCGCCGTCATGTACCTCGGGAAGCTCTGCGAGGTGGCGCCCCCCGAGGCCCTGTACCTGCACCCGGCTCATCCGTACACCGCCGCCCTGCTGGCGGCCGTCCCCGATCCTGACCCCGAGACACAGGTCCCCTCCGTGCCGTTGGTCGGCGACCTTCCCTCTCCCACCGACCCGCCGTCGGGGTGCCGGTTCAGGACGCGATGTCCGTTGGCGGCCGAGCGCTGCGCCGAGGAGGAGCCGCAGATGCGAGAGGTGGCGCCGGGCCACTTCGTGGCCTGTCACTTCGCCCTCGAGCCGCTCCAGCCCGCCGGGACGGGCGTCTCGCGGTCGCAGGCCCCTTGACGGCTCGCGATCAGGTCTGAGCCTGGTCTCTTCCTGCGGAAGGTTCGTGGGGCTGCTCCGCGTCCGCGGGAGCGGACACCGCCACCTCGACCTCGTCAGGTGCACGACCCTGCGCCTGCGAGTCGCCGCTGTCCTCGGGCGCTAATGCGGGATCGGGCGCGGCGGCAGGAGCAGGCCCCGAAGGGGGTGCCTGTGAGACAGCGTCCTCCACCCAGGCCGCCTGCGCCTCGGTCTCCGGGGTGAAGCCGGTGCCCGCGTAGTCGTAGCCGATGTAGTTGCCCTGCTCGTCGTAGGCGTGCTCGCCGAAGGCCTCGCGGTACTCCTCGGACACCTCGCCACCCTCGGCCGCCTGCTTGATCGACAGGCTAATGCGCCGGCGCTGGAGGTCTACGTCGATGATCTTCACCCAGAGCTCTTCGCCGGGGTTGGCCACCTGTTCGGGGGCCTCCACGTGGTGGCCGGCCATCTCCGATATGTGCACGAGGCCCTCTATGCCGTCGCCCACCTGCACGAACGCACCAAAGGGGACGAGCTTGGTGATCCGGCCGTACACGAGCTCCCCGATCTGGTGAGTGTTGGCGAACTCGTGCCACGGGTCGGTCTGGGTGGCCTTGAGCGACAGGCTGATGCGCTCCTTGTCCAGGTCGACGTCGAGCACCTCGACCTCCACCTCGTCGCCGACCGACACCACGGACGACGGGTGGTCGACGTGCTTCCAAGAGAGCTCCGAGACGTGGATGAGCCCGTCCATGCCCCCCAGGTCGACGAAGGCGCCGAAGTTGACGACTGACGACACCGTGCCCCGGCGCCGTTCGCCGGGCTTCAAGTTCACCAGGAACTCGCCGCGCTGCTCCTTCTGGGCCTCCTCCAACCAGGCCCTGCGTGACAGCACGACGTTGTTGCGGTTGCGGTCGAGCTCGATGATCTTCGCCTCGATGGTGCGCCCTATGTAGGGCTGGAGCTCGCGCACCCGGCGCAGCTCCACCAGGGACGCCGGAAGGAAGCCGCGCAGGCCGATGTCGACGATCAAGCCGCCCTTCACGACCTCGATCACAGGACCTTTCACCATGCCGCCGGTGTCCTTGATCTTCTCGATCGTGCCCCAGGCGCGCTCGTACTGGGCCCGCTTCTTAGAAAGGACGAGCCGCCCCTCTTTGTCCTCCTTCTGGAGGACGAGAGCCTCGAGCCGCTCGCCCAAGCTCACGATCTGGTCCGGGTCGACGTCGTTGCGTATGGAGAGCTCCCTCACGGGGATCACACCCTCGGACTTGAAGCCGATGTCGAGAAGGACCTCGTCCTGGTCGATCTTCACGACGGTGCCCTCGACTATGTCGCCGTCGTCGAAGTCGACGATCGTGGCGTCGATAGCGTCCTCCAACGAACTGCCCGACAGGTCGTTCTCGACGACGGTCCGCCCCACGTAATTGCCGTTCTCGTCGAAGGTGCCCATCGGGCCGTCCGACAGCAGGGCCACGGCTCCGGGTACCTCCGCGGTGGAAACGGCGGAGGGGGCCGAGGACTCAGAAGGAACCGCGGTCGTCGCTCTCGGCGACTGGCTGCGGCGGGGAGCGGGCTCGGGGGCGGGGGTCACGCCGGCAGCTGTGCCGGCGGGGGGCTGGTGGCCGGCTTCAGCGTCGCTCCCGGACGCTACGCCGCCGTTGTTGTCGGGCATGGACCTTTGCGACTCGCTTTTCAGGGACGGGGCCTCCCACACATGGGTTGCGCGCGGGAGCCGGCCGCCGAACGGCGGCCCGAAAGCACTCTACCAAAGGGCTCGTGAGGACCGGTCCGTGGGGGTAGGCGCTCGCAGGTCCGGGCGTCAGCTCTTGGCGTCCGCCCACGAGGTCCCCCACGCGCTCGAGACCTCGAGGGGCACGGCCAGGCCCACGACCTCGCTCACGTCGGCCATCACCGGGGGCACGAGGTCGCCCACGGCCTCGGTCTCGGAATCGGGGACCTCGACGATCACCTCGTCGTGCACCTGGAGCACCAGCCTCGCAGCGAGGCCCGCGTCCGAGAGGGCAGAGTCGAGACGCACCAGGGCCACCTTGAACAAGTCGGCGGCAAGACCCTGGATGCCGGCGTTCATCGCCTGTCGTTCGGCCGCCATTCGCAAATTGCGGTTGGGAGAGTTCAAGTCGGGAAGCGGGCGTCTCCTGCCGAAGAGAGTCTCGGTGTAGCCCTTGGACCGGGCCTGCGCGACGGTGGAGTCCATGTACGCCCTCACCGCGGGGAACGCTGCGAAGTACGCGTCGAGGATCCCCTGCGCCTCGGCGGTCTCGATCGAGAGGCGCCTCGCGAGCCCGTAGGCCTCCATTCCGTAGGCCAGCCCGTAGGAGACCATCTTGGCCCGGTTGCGCTGTGCCGGCGTCACCCCCTCGGGTGGGACGCCGAACACCTGGGCGGCGGTGGCGCGGTGCACGTCTCGCTTTTCGGCGAAGGCGCTCACGAGCCCGGGGTCCTCCGAAAGGTGCGCGATCACCCGGAGCTCGATCTGGTCGTAGTCGCAAACGAGGAGCACGTGGCCCTCGTCGGGGACGAAAGCACGGCGCAGCTGCCTGCCCTCGTCGGTCCGCACCGGGATGTTGTGCAGGTTCGGACGGTCGGAGGACAGCCGCCCCGTCCTCGCGACCGTCTGCTGGAAGGTGGCATGGATCCTGCCGTCGTGGGCCACTTCGGCGAGCAGGCTTTCGCCGTAAGTGGAGCGAAGCTTCTCGACCTCGCGATACCGCAGGAGGACGTCGACGATCGGATGTTGCCCTCGCAGCTTCTCGAGCGTGGCCGCGTCGGTCGAGAAACCGGTCTTGGTCTTGCGCCCCGGCGTGAGGCCCAGGTGCTCGTAGAGCACGGTACGCAACTGGAGGGTCGAATTCACGTTGAAGCTCTCTCCCGCGAGCCGCTGAACCTCCGCCTCGAGGGCGCTGCACTCGTCGACGAGGTCCTTCATGATCCGGCGCAGCTCTGCCGCGTCCACGCGGATCCCCTTCACCTCCATGCGCGCGAGCACCCGCACCAGCGGGCGCTCGACCTCATCGTGGAGACGCTCGAGGCCCGTACTCTCGAGGGCCGCCCTGAGCGGTCCGACGAGCAGACCTACCGCCACGGCACCCTGGGCGGCACCCTTCGAGGACTCTCCCTCCTGCGTTCCGGACAAGTCGAGCTGCCCGGCCGGAGCGGCCGCGCTCTCACCGAGGGTGAGCCCGAGCCGCGAGTCGAGGACCTCTTCGAGCTTGTATCGGCCCGAAGAGGGATCCAGCAGGTATGCGGCGACGGCCGTGTCCATCTCGAGCCCACAGACATCGACTCCCTGCGGCAGAAGCGAGCGCATGAGCTCCTTCGCGCCATGCGCCACCACGCGTGCACCACCCGGTCCGAGCAGCTCGCTGAGCGCGCCGACCACCGAGCTGTCGGCGAGAGCTTCCTCGTCGAGCCAAAGAGCCGACATATTCGACTTACTCGACTTGGACGACTTAGTCGTCTTGGCCGACCTGGACGACGTAGTAGACATCGAAGAGTCGTCCTCCTCCACGCGCGCCACCGCCAGGCCCAAGAGTCTCGAGCGACCCGGGTCCCCGATCCACCAGGGCAGCAAGGCGAGCAACGCGCCGGTCTCGGCCGATCTCGCCAGCGCCTCGGAGGCGGCGGACCCGTGGACCGGCAGCACCTCGACCGCACCCAGGTCGACGTCGATGGCAGCGGGAGCCGTGCTCGATCTGGCCAGCGGCTCATCGGGGTCCTCCGAGAGGATCGGCGCGAGCCTCTGCCACACCGAGCGCAGCTCCAGCTCCGAGAAGACGCGTCTCACCTCGGTCACGTCCCACTGACCGAGGCCGAAGTCGTCTATGCCGACCTCCAGCGCGACGTCGCGCACCAGCGGTGTGACCAAGGCGTTCGCCCGGACCTGGTCTTCGTGCTCGAGCAGGCTCTGGCGCAGCTTCGGGGTGAGGTCACCCGCGTGCTCGAGGATCTGGTCGAGGTCGCCGTACTGCGTGACGAGCTTCGCGGCGGTCTTGTCGCCCACCCCCGGGACACCTGGGAGGTTGTCCGAGCTGTCACCGCGAAGCGCCGCCAGCAGCGGGTAGGAGGGCGGAGGCACCCCGTAACGCTCGACGATCCCTGCCTCGTCGTAGACGACCGTGTCTGAGATCCCCCTGCGGGTGTACATCACCTTTACATGCGGGTCCTCGACCAGCTGGAAGGTGTCCCTGTCACCGCTGACGACCACCACGTCCCTCCCGGCGTCTCGCGCCTGGGTGGCCAACGTCGCCAGGACGTCGTCGGCCTCGTACCCCACCTTCTCCACGCGCACCACTCCGAGCACGTCGAGGACGTCGCGCACGAGGGCGAACTGCGGTGCGAGGAGGTCGGGCATCTCGGGCCGGTTGCCCTTGTAGTCCGGCACGACGTCGTCCCTGAAGGTCGGCTCCGGTCTGTCGAAAGCCACCGCCACCCCGCTCGGGTCGTGGTCGCGCAGAAGGTTGACGAAGATGGAGCTGAACCCCAGCACTGCATTGGTCACCTGCCCGCCGGTGGTGGCCAGGTCGGTCGGAAGCGCGAAGAAGGCGCGAAAGACCAGCGAGTTCCCATCGAGGAGGAAAAGAGGCCCTTTTCCGGCCATTGCCGGCAGCCTAATGGGGGCCTTCAGGGACTGGCGGTCCCGTCTATGACTTCCTGGGCCACCTGGCGCATCGGTACCCGCCGGTCCATGGCGGAACGCTGGATGAAGGAGAACGAGTCCTTCTCCGTCATGCCGTCGCGGTCCATGAGCACGCCCTTGGCGCGGTCGACCACGCGCCTCGTCTCGAGCTTGTCCTCGAGGGAGGCGACCTCCTTGGAGAGCCGCGCGTGCTCCTGCTCGATCGCCCGGTACTCCTCGAAACGCGCCAGGGCGACCTCGATCGCCGGCACGAGCTCGCCCCGTTGGAACGGCTTCACGAGATAGGCGACCACCCCCGCGTCGCGCGCGTCCTCGATGAGGTTCCGCTGGCTGAACGCGGTCAGGATTAGTACCGCCACGCTGTTCTCGGCCGTGATCCGCCTCGCAGCCTCGATGCCGTCGATGCCGGGCATCTTGACGTCGAGGATCGCTAGGTCGGGTTGGAGGCTCGCCACGAGCTCGACGGCCTCGTCGCCGCGGCCTGCCTCCCCTACGACGTCGTAGCCCTCGGCTTCGAGGATCTCCTTCAGGTCGAGGCGAATGATCGCTTCGTCCTCGGCTATGACCACGCGCTTTGCCGCAGGTCGGTTCGGCATCGGCAACCCTCTCGTTCCGGCGAGCTGTCTCGTCCCGACGCGGACGGTCTAGCGCGGACCAGCGACCAGACGGCCGAGGAGCTCGTCCTGCCGCCGCTCGAGCTCGCCGATGGTGGCAACCAGCGAAGCACGTTCGCGGTTGGCGGCATCGGCCGTGCGCTGGGCATCGGAGTAGTCGTGCCCAGCCAGCGGCGTCTCTGACACGAGTGAACGTATCCGCGCGTCGTCTGCGGCGTCGTTCAGCACCAAGACCTGCTCGTCGAGCACCGCTAGTTGCTCGCGTGCGCGCACCAGCCTGGCGTGGGCATCCCGCAGTGAGCGTTCGACCAGGGCGCGGCGCATGGGACGACGATTGTACGCGCTGATCGTGCCCCGTGGGCCTTGGTAGCGTCTTGGCGCCGCCCGGATGGCGCAATCGGTTGACGCGATGCTCTCAAAAGGCATTGTCCTTCGGGGCGTGCGGGTTCGAATCCCGCTCCGGGCACCGTGTGGCCTGAACCCCTTGGGCCGAGCTTCGGAGATCTCCGAGGTCGCACGGTCTTGGCCTCGCCGGCACCGCGGCCATTACCTGCCGGTAACGTGAAAGGTCCCCCGGCTCTGTGCAACCCTGTGCGGCGGGCCCGGCGCGAGCTACACGACGTGGTCGAGAGGAGTCGGTTTGCTGGCGTTCACCTTCCCGGGTCAGGGCTCTCAGCGACCCGGCATGGGCCGGCCTTGGGTGGAGCACCCTTCGTGGGAGGTCGTGACGGAAGCCTCGGAGGTGGCCGGCCGCGACGTGGAGCGGCTCCTGCTCGAAGCCGAGCAGACCGAGCTGACCCTGACCGCCAACGCGCAACTGGCCACGTTCGTGCTCAGCCTCGTGGTGCTCGACGCCATCGAGCGCGTCGGCGTGGAGCCGACACTCTGCGCAGGCCACAGTCTGGGCGAGTACACGGCCCTCACCGCGGCGGGAGCCCTCGCCTTCGAGGACGGGGTGAAGCTTGTGGTCGAACGCGGCGAGGCGATGCACGAGGCGGCCGAAGAACGACCCGGCACGATGGCCGCGATCCTGGGCGCCACCGACGACGACGCCGAGGCCGCCTGCCAGCGCGCCGAGGGCGAGGTCTGGGTGGCCAATTACAACGCCCCGGGGCAGGTCGTGATCGCCGGCGAGCCCGAGGCGGTCCGGCGCGCGGGTGCCATCGCCAAGGAGATCGGTGCGCGCAAGGTCATGCCCTTCCCCGTCGCCGGCGCGTTCCACACGCTCCTAATGGCGCCCGCGCGCGCGCGGCTGCGCAAGGCGCTCTCGGACGCGCCTTTCACAGACGCCGAGATCCCCGTCGTAGCCAACGTCGACGCGAGGTCGCATCACTCCCCGGGTGACTGGCCGGGCCTGCTCTCCGCGCAGCTCTGCGGGCCCGTGCGCTGGCGCCAGAGCCTCGAGACCCTCGAGCGCGAGGGCGCGACGCGGGTGGTGGAGGTCGGGCCGGGCGGGGTGCTCACGGGCCTGGCGCGCCGCACGCTCCCGGAGGTCGATGCCGTGTCGGTGGGTTCGCCCGACGACCTGGAGAAGCTCCTCGAGGTGCTGTCGGGCAACGAGACCTGGCACGCCTACGCCGCCGCCCACCAGGGGGAGCACCTCTACACGTCGGAGAGGGTGGTGGTCGCCCCCGTCGCCGGCTTGTTCGAGCCCGATCCGGGGATCTCGGTGCCCGGGCCGGGCGGCCTGTCGGGAGGAGGCGGGCCCGACGTCGAGGTGCTCGTAGGAGCGCTTCTCGGGCATATCGGAGCGACCGAAGTGCGAACGCCGTTCGCAGGATGCCTCGTGGGCTTCCTCGCGCACCGTGGGGAACGAGTCATGGCCGGCGAGCCGGTCGCGTGGCTGCGCGTCCTCTCGGGGCAGACCTGACCCGGTCGGTGGCCGCCGCTGGTGAGATCACCGGGTGGGGGGCTGCTCTTCCTCCCACCGTGATCACCAACGCCGACCTCGAGGCTCGCCTCGACACGACCGACGAATGGATCGTCGAGCGGTCCGGGATCTGCGAGAGACGTATCGGTGGGACGGTCGCGGGACTTGCCGCCGACGCTGCACGCAGGGCGCTCGAACGCGCGGGAATCACGCCTGGCGAGGTAGACCTGCTGATCCTCGCGACGACCACCCCGGAGATGACGGTGCCTGCGACCTCCGCTGCGGTGCACCACGCACTGGGCCTCTCGGGTGGGGCGTACGACCTCAACGCGGCGTGCGCGGGCTTCGTGTATGCCATCGTGGCGGCCTACGGCGCGATCGCCACCGGCGCGAGGCACGTCCTGGTGGTGGGAGCCGACGTCCTCTCGAGCATCACGGACCACGAGGACCGGTCGACCGCCTTCTTGTTCGCCGACGGGGCGGGCGCGGTCGTGCTCGCGGCCGACGGTGCCGAAGGCCTCCTCGCGAGCGACCTCGGCACGGACGGGAGCGCGCGTGACCTCTTGTACTGCCCCCACGGCGGCACGATGAAGATGGCGGGACAAGAGGTCTTCCGGCGTGCCGTGCGGGCCACGGTGAGCTCGGCCTCGGCGGCGCTCGATCGCGCAGGGATCACCGCGCAGGACGTCTCGCTCTTCGTCCCCCACCAGGCGAACCTGCGGATCATCGAGGCTGCCGCCTCCAGGCTAGGGATCCCGATGGAGCGCACAGCGGTGGTGCTCGACCGCACCGGCAACACCTCCAACGCATCGGTGCCCCTGGCGCTCGCCGACGCCGCGGACGCAGGGCGGATAGCTCCGGGCGACCATCTGCTGCTGTCGGGGTTCGGAGCGGGGATGTCCTGGGCCACCGCCGTCGTGCGTTGGGGCCGTGGTTCGACGGAGCCGGCCGAAGCTCGCCGACCCGCAGAGGTGACCACACGATGAGCGACACGGAATCCCACAACGACACGGAATCCCACAACGACACGGCATCGCACAACGACACCGCATCGCCAGCCCGGGGCAGGGTCGTGCTCGTGACGGGGGGATCTAGGGGCATAGGCCTCGCCTGCGCGCGGCGCCTGTCCGCCGAGGGGAACCGGGTGGCGGTCACCTATCGCAGCGCGCCCCCCGACCTCGCTGGCCTCGGAGTGTCGCCGGACGGCCTCCTGCCCGTGCGGTGCGACGTGACGGACGCCGCGCAGGTCGAGAGCGCCTTTCGCACCGTCGAGTCGGAGCTCGGGCACGTGGAGGTGCTCGTCGCCAATGCCGGCATAACGAAGGACACCCTGTTGCTGCGCATGGGTGAGGACGCGTGGCAGGAGGTGATCGACACCGACCTCACGGGCGTCTACCGCGTCGTCCGCCGCGCCCTCGGCCCGATGGTGCGGGCGCACGGCGGGCGCATCGTGATCGTGTCCTCGGTGGTCGGCTTCCTCGGATCCCCGGGCCAGGTGAACTACGGCGCGGCCAAGGCCGGCCTCGTCGGCATCGCCCGCTCCCTCGCACGCGAGGTGGGCAGCCGTGGCATCACGGTCAACGTCGTCGCACCCGGGATCGTCGAGACCGATATGATCTCCACCCTGGGAGAGCAGCGGGTGGAGCAGCTGCGGTCCATGGTCCCACTCGGTCGCACCGCGGTCCCCGACGAGGTGGCTGCCGCGGTCTCCTTCCTGGCCTCGGAGGACGCCTCCTACGTGACGGGCGCCGTGCTCCCCGTCGACGGCGGTTTGGCAATGGGGCTGTGAACGAGCCAACCTGGACCCGAGCGAGACAAGGAGACGAGCGGTGAGCGACGCCACGTTCGAGAAATTCAGAAGTTGCGCGGTCGAGGTCCTCCAGGTCCCCGAGGACAAGGTCGTGCTCGAGGCGCGTTTCAGCGACGACCTCGACGCCGACAGCCTCGACCTCGTGGAGCTGGTGATGGCCCTCGAGGAAGCCTTCGACATCACCGTCGAGGAGTCCGAGCTCGAGGGGATCGAGACCATCGGCCAGGCCTACGAGCTGATATCCGCCAAGGTCTGATGCGACCTGGGGTGCTCACAGCCGGTCCAGGAGACGAGGCCTGATGCTGCTCGGGGTCGGGTCCGACGGGCCGGTACGCGGGCGGCGCGTCGTCGTCACCGGTCTGGGTGTCGTGGCGTGCTGCGGCATGGGCACCGACGCCTTCTGGGAAGGTCTTCAGCGACCCGCGCCCGAGGGCGAAAGGAGGGTCCGCGACTTCGACCCGGCGGCGTGGTTCGGCCCGAAGGAGGTGCGACGCGTCGACCGCTTCGCACAATTCTCGGTGGCCAGCGCCGACATGGCGCTCACAGACGCCGGCGACATCGGCGCGGATCCCGACCGTGCCGGAGTGGTGTTCGCCACCGGGGTAGGCGGCCTCGAGTCCCTGGAGGAGCAGATCGCCGTATACCTCGAAAAGGGGGCCAAGAGGATCTCGCCATTCCTCATCCCCATGATGATGCCCAACGCCGGCGCCGCCGCGGTGTCGATGCGCGCAGGCTGGCACGGGCCGTGTGAGACCGTCACGACGGCATGCGCTGCGGGCACGCACGCGCTGGCAGCGGCAGCCAGGCTCGTCGCCTCCGGGCGCTGCGACGTAGCGATGGGCGGAGGAGCCGAAGCCGCCATGACGCCAGTCGGGATCGGCGCCTTCACCAACATGACGGCCCTTTCGAGCGAGGGCTTCTCACGCCCGTTCGATGCGCGGCGCGACGGGTTCGTCTGCGCCGAAGGCGCCGGCGCCCTCGTCCTCGAGGAGCTAGGCCACGCTCGTCGCCGGGGCGCCCGCATCTACGCGGAGCTGCTCGGCGCGGCATCCACCGCCGACGCCCACCACATCACCGCCCCCGCCCCGGGCGGTGCCGGCGCCGCGACCTGCATGGAGCTGGCACTCGCCGACGCTGAGGTCTCGACCGGCGAGGTCGGCCACATAAACGCCCACGGCACCTCGACCCCGCTGAACGACCTGGCCGAGGCTCAGGCCATCGCCAAGGTCTTCGGCGTACCGGGCCCTCCGGTGACCTCGATCAAGGGAGTGACCGGCCATGCCCTGGGCGGCGCCGGGGCAATCGAAGCGGTCGCGACCGTCCTCACCATCGATAGACGGCTCATCCCTCCCACCGCGGGGTACGAGGTGCCGGATCCCGAGATCCCTCTCGACGTCGTCCGCGGCACGGCCAGGGCGTGGGAGCCCGCACCCTCGCTCTCGAACTCCTTCGGCTTCGGCGGTCACAACGGCTGCCTGGTGATCGGCCCGGTATCGGACTGAGCGAGGACGTGCTCGAAGGCGGGCCCGCGGACCTCGCCGTCGGGGCATTCTCCGACAACCCACCGTGGCTGGTGGAGCCCGCGAGCATGTCGTGGAGAGCGGGCATCGACGACCTACGCACCAGGACGCGCGCCGAGGCTCCGGTGCTCACTCGCAGGAGACGTCTCCCTCCCGGAGTGCGGGTGATACGGGTGCTCGCCCTCCTCGGCAGGGCCCTCGGCGGCTGGTACCTCGTCGACAGGCGGCGAGGTACCGCAGCGTCGCGTTCTGGTCTCTCGCGGCGGCTGCGACGCTCCTTCGAGCGCCTGGGACCCACCTACATCAAGCTCGGCCAGATCCTCTCCTCTGGCGAGGGCGTGTTTCCCGAGGAGCTCGTCGCCGAATTCCGGCTCTGTCGCGACCACGTGCCCGCCGAGAGCTTCGGCGCCGTGCGACGGATCGTGGAGGAGGACCTAGGCGCGCCGATCGACGAGCTGTTCGCTTCCTTCGACCCCGTGCCGATCGCTGCAGCTTCGATCGCGCAGGTCCACTCGGCGCGCCTCGCGAGCGGGGAGGAGGTGGTGGTGAAGGTCCAGCGTCCCCAGGTCGGATCTCTCGTGAGGCGGGACCTGGCCGCGATGAGCTGGATCGCGCCGTTGCTCGTCGGGCGGATCCCCGTCGCCGCGCTGGGCAACCCACCGGCGTTGGTGGACCTCTTCGCAGAGACCATCGTCGAGGAGCTCGACTTCCGTCTCGAGGCTCAGAACATGCTCGACGTGGCGCAAGTGCTCGTAGAGACCCAGCAGCACGCCCTGGTGGTCCCTCGTCCGCACCCACAGCGCGTGACGAGACGCGTCCTCGTGATGGAGCGTCTCGACGGCTACGTGTGGGGAGACGCCAAGTCGATGCGCGCGGCGGGGATCGACACCGAGGCCGTGCTGTCGAGCGCCCTCATCGCCTTCCTAGAGGGGGCCATCCTCTTCGGGGTCTTCCACGGCGACCTGCACGGCGGCAACCTCTTCGTGCTGTCCGACGGCCGGGTGGCGCTGCTCGACTTCGGCATCACGGGCCGCCTCGACGAACCGAGCCGGCTCGCGTTCCTCCGCCTGATCATGGCCGGCTCCGCCAACGACGTGGCGGGACAGATAGCCGCCATGCGCGACCTCGGTGCTCTGCCTTCGGACGTCGACGTCGACTCCGTCATCCGCGACCTCGGCCTGGACCGTCCGCCTGTGGACCCCACCACGCTCAGCGCCGAGGAGCTAACCGCCGAGATCCGCAACATCACGAAGGCACTGCTGGGCTACGGGGCACGCATGCCCAAGGAGCTGATGCTGTTCGTGAAGGACATGCTCTTCCTCGACGGCGCGATGGCCACGATGGCACCGAGCGTCGACGTGCTCGGGGAGATAGTAAAGATCCTCACCTATTTCCAGGTTCACCACGGTGAGCGCATCGCCCGCGAACTGGGCCTCGTCCCGGGGACCCTGCCCGCCGTGGAAATGGCCGGGATCCGTGCGTCGTTCGGCCTCGGAGAGGACGTCGACCACCTCACCCACCGCGAGCTGCAGGAGCGCCGCGAGCTCATCCGCCGTCGGCTCGAGCACCACCAGCGGCGCCGGCGCCACCAACGCGACAAGAGGTCCAGAGGGTAGCCAGACCCGGCGACATCTGGGTCAGCGCAGGCGGCGGGAGTGCTCAGATCTCTACTAGCGGGCTGTGCCAGATCTCCGCGAGGGCACCGAGCACCTCGTCGGCGGCGGCGAAGTCCCCCAGGTGGCTCTCTCCGTGCCTGACGACAAGCTCGGCGTCGGCGAGCATGGAGGCGGCTTGCTGCGCCTGCGCGAGAGGCACGAAGGGATCAGCGTCGCCGTGCCACCACCTCACCGGTACCTTGACATCGGCCAGCCGAAATCCCCACGGCCGTCCGATCAGGATGGCGTCGTTGACGAACGCGCGGAACTGACGCCGGCTGCCTACCGTCAGGTCGTCGACGAACATCGCCTCGAGTGCCGGGTCGCCGAGCACCCTCCGGTCGCCCTCGGGCATCATGCGGGCGAACCCCTGCACCATCAGGTGCGAGAGAGGGTTGGCCGCGCGCATCATTGCCCACAGACCCGTGCCGAGCGGCCGGCGCATCATGCTGAGCGCACCGTTGAACCGCCGGCTGAGCGCCACGATCCCTTCGGCTATCGCGTCGTCGCCCGCGGTGGGGACCAACGCGCCCAGGAGGCCGACCGCCGCCACTCGGTCGGGCAGCTCGTGCGCGCAGGCGAGGGCGTACGGTCCCCCGCCGGACAGGCCCACGATCATGAACCGATCGTGTCCGAGCTGGTCGGCGACGAACGCCACGTCCGTCGCCCAGTCTCCCAGTCGCTCGTAAGTGTGGTCGGTGGAATCCCCAACCCCAGGGCGCTCCAAGCTCACCACCCTGAGACCTAGCTCCTCGGCGGCCTTGCGCCCGACGGGCGGGACCTGCCGCCTGGCCCCCGGAGACCCGTGGAACCACATCACCAAGGGTCCGCGCGGAGAGCCGAACTCCGCGAAGCCGAGGCGTCTGCCGTCGCGTAATGCGATCGTGGCCTCGATGCGAGGCGGGGGGTTCTCTGCAATTCCGAATGGTCTGGTCAAGGGCCGCACCCTATCGGCGCGGGCACGTGCAGGCACATCGTCGGCCGGAGCTATCCGCTGGGGCTCTTATCGGCCAGAGTCGATGGCCTCGCGCAGCTCGGTCACGAAGCTCGCTGCCCCCTTGGGTCCCACACCCTCGGCCAATCTCCGTACGAGAGCGGAACCGACCACCACCCCGTCTGCCTCTCGGCACACCTCTGCAGCCTGCTCGGGAGTGGAGACGCCGACCCCGACACACACCGGCAGGTCGGTGATGCCCCGAAGGCGCCGCGCCACTGTCGTCGCCGAGCTCGCGAGCTGCGCGCGCTCCCCTGTCACTCCCATGACGCCCACTGCGTAGACGAAGCCGCGCGACCTCGCGCAGATCAGCTCTGCGCGCTCAGACGGTGTCGAGGGCGCGACCAGCATCACCGTCTCGAGCCCGGCACGATCCGCGTGCTCGCACCATTCCCCCGATTCCTCGAGGGGCAGGTCGGGCACGATCGCACCCGAGACTCCAGCCTCCGCGAGCGACTCTGCGAAGCGTCGATGCCCTGCGCGGAAGATCAAGTTGTAGTACGTCATGACCACCAGAGGCAGGTCGAACTCCTCGCGCCTCAGAGCATCGAGGATCCCCGTCGGGGTCGTACCGCGTTCGAGCGCCGTCGCGGAGGCGCTCTGGACGGTCGGGCCGTCGATCATGGGGTCCGAGAAGGGGATCCCGATCTCGATGGCGTCGGCGCCCGCCATGGACACGGCGTGCACGACATGGACCCAGTCCTCGCTCATACCGCCCGTGACGTAGGGGACCAGCAGCTTGCGTCCGGCGTCTCGCGCCTGGCGCAAGCGCTTCTCCAGAAATCCGGCTTCGATCCTCAAGGTGTGGGCGACGCCAGCAGCTCGCGTACCTGCGCCACGTCCTTGTCCCCGCGACCAGAGAGGGTCACGAGGACGCTCGACCCGGTCTCGATCTCCCGCCCGGCTGCGCGCACCACCCATGCAAGGGCGTGCGCCGGTTCGAGGGCGGGGATGATCCCCTCGGTCTGCGAGAGGAGACGGAAGGCCTCGAGCACCTCGGCGTCGTCGGCCTGCTCGTAGCGTGCTCGCCCGATGGAAGCGAGGTGCGCATGTTCGGGCCCGATCCCCGGGTAGTCCAGCCCCGCGGAAACCGAGTGGGCCTCTGCGATCTGACCGGCCTCGTCCTGGAGCAGATAGGACTTCATCCCGTGCACGACGCCCGGCACCCCGCGGCTGATCGCGGCACCGCCGGCAGCCTCCACTCCCACCAGCCGAGACCCTCCGTCTGCGAACCCGGCGAACGTACCGGCCGCGTTCGAACCCCCCCCGACGCAGGCGACGACCCAATCCGGGTCCGCACCGAGCAGATCCCGGCACTGCGAGCGCGCTTCGTCGCCCACCACGCGCTGCAGCTCGCGCACCATCCAGGGATAGGGGTGGGGACCCATCACCGAGCCCAGGCAGTAGTGGGTGTCCTCGACCGTGGCCACCCAGTCCCTGAGGGCCTCGTTGACCGCGTCCTTCAGCGTGCGGCTACCCCCCCTCACCGGCATCACCTGCGCGCCGAGCAGCTCCATCCGAAAGACGTTCAGCTCCTGGCGCAACGTGTCGAGCTCACCCATGTACACGACGCACTCCATGCCGAACAGAGCCGCCGCTGTCGCCGTCGCGACCCCGTGCTGACCGGCCCCGGTCTCGGCCACCAGCCGGTGCTTGCCCATTCGGCGCGCCAACAGCGCCTGGCCCACCACATTGTTGATCTTGTGCGACCCGGTGTGGGCCAGGTCCTCGCGCTTGAGCAACACCCGCACGCCGAGGCGCTCCGACAGGCGGTGGCACTCGGTGACCGGGGTGGGCCGGCCGCCGTACGAGCCGAGCAGCGTGTCGAGCTCTGCGCGAAACGCCGGGTCTCCCCACGCGGATGCGAAGGCCGCCTCGAGCTCTGCACAAGCGGGCACTAGGGACTCGGGGACGAACCGGCCCCCGAACTCACCGAAGCGCCCCGTGGGCCCTGGCGTACCCATGACCGAGGTCGAGCTCACGAGTCCTCGTCCCAGTCGTAGGGGTGCCCTCGCGCAGCGGTGTCCTCGCCATCGGCATCGGAGAGGCTGCGGGCCTTGGTGTCGTCGCGGCCCGTGCCGGCCCCTGCTGCGGTCCGTCGCAGCGGCTCGTGGGCACCGATCTCGCTCATCACGACCTCGTCGCTCTCACCCGCCGCACGGCGCGCGGCGACGACGAAGGCGCGTACCTTGCGAGGATCCTTGACCCCGGGAGAGGCCTCGACGCCGGTGGAGGTGTCGACCCCGAATGGGTGAAGGTGCTCGATTGCATCCGCGACATTCCCGGCGTGGAGCCCTCCCGAGACGATGAGCCTCGCTGGATCGACCACTCCCTCGGCGAGCCTCCAGTCGAACACCTCTCCCGACCCGGGAGACTCGGCGTCGACCATCACATACGACGCGCCGTACGAGCCGAGCCGGTCTATGTTGCGGTGACCGGCGGGGAAGGCCTTGATCGTGAGCGGCACCCGCTCTGCCACCCATCGTGTGTCCTCCGCTGTCTCGTTGCCGTGCAGCTGGACCGCGTGGAGCCCGATCGAATTGGTGATCTCCACCACCCGTTGAGGTGCCTCGTTGCGGAACACGCCGACCGTCAGGATCTCCTTCGGGACCCGGTCGACGATCCTGCGCACCGCCTGGGCAGATACCTGCCGGGGCGAGGGAGCGAACACGAACCCGACGGCGTCAGCACCCATCGCGGCCGCCAGCAGTGCGTCCGCCTCCGAGGTGATCCCGCAGATCTTGACCAGCACAGCTCAGCCCCGGACGCGCCCGGGCACTCCCGAGGCCTCGCGATGGCCGATCTCGAAGCCGCACATCGCCGACACCGCGCCGGCACGGTCGGGGGCCCGAAGCAGCGACTCCCCCACCAGCACCGCCTGGTAGCCCACTTCGGCCAGGGCGTGCGCGTCCTCGGGGCTGCCGATCCCGGACTCGGCCACGGCTACCACCTCGGGCGGGATGAGGCCCGCCAGGCGCGCCGCGCGGCTGGTGTCGACCTCGAAGGTGGTGAGGTCGCGCTGGTTGACGCCGATGAGCGCCGCTCCCAGCTCCAGGGCCCGGTCGAGCTCGCGCTCGTCGTGCACCTCCACCAGGGGGTCCATCGAGAGCTCGATCGCGAGTGTGTGGAGAGCGGAGAGCTCGTCGTCGCTCAGTACGGCCGCGATCAGGAGCAGCGCGTCGGCACCCATCGAGCGCGCGTCGCAGACGTCGGCGACGCTCACGGTGAAGTCCTTTCGCAGCACGGGAACCTCGCATGCCTCGCGTGCGCTTACAAGGTCGGCAGGAGAGCCTCCGAAGTGCTCCTCGTCTGTCAGGACCGAGAGGCATGTGGCACCCCCCTCGGCGTAGCGACGCGCCACGTCCGCGGGGTCGAGGGCAAGGTCGATGTCACCCTTCGAAGGAGACCGTCGCTTGATCTCGGCGACGACCGCAAGAGCCGTGCTGTCGGCGATGTGATCGGAGAACCCCCGCGTGGGCCCTTGGTCCTCCGCCCGGGCCAAAAGCGCTTCGGGGTCGCGCCGGTCGGACTCCGCCCGGGCGCGGTGAGCTGCGACGATCCTGTCGAGGTAACCGGGCGGCGGCACCCGCCGAGCCTACCCGGAGCGCTGCAGACTGCCGTGCAATCAGGCAAGCGGCAGCTCGCGCACCTCGGCACCGACACGCACCTCAGCGCCGTCTGCTTCCGAGCGCGCCGATACCTCCACGCGACAAGGAGGCTCGAAGTCACGGTGGACGTACGCCATCGCGCACAACGCCTCCAGGGCTGGCGACCACGCCACCGAGGTGACCGAACCAATCTGCTTTCCGCCGGCCTGCACCGCTGATCCCTTCCCGATCGTGTGCCCCACCGAAGTGCTCGGGTCGCCGTCGCCGTCGCCTTGCAGGACGAGACCGCGTAGCTTCCTCGCCACACGGTTTCCCCTCGCTTCGAGCCGCGCCACGAGCTCCTGCCCGGTGTAACAGCCCTTGGTGGTGCTCACGCACCGCTCCAGGAGACCCGCCTCCGCAGCTATGGTGCGCTCGTCAAGCTCCTCCCCCATGGCCGGGATTCCCGCCTCCACCCGGACCGACTCCCATGCGGCGGCCCCTGCCCTTCGCACACCGGACGGCAACTGCGGGTCGAGCCCAAAGAGGTCCACCCCGAGCACGCCGTTCCACTCGAAGTCGAGCGCCAGCGACGCGTCCGTAGGTGACTCGCACGCGGCGACGGCCGCAGCCGCGTGCGGACCGCGCAGCGAGATGCATCGCCAGCGCGTCCGTTCGATGGAGGCCTTCACCCGCAGCTTGAAGCGCTCGAGCCTCGCCTCCAGCGCGTCGCCGTACCCGCCTTCCACGTCGACGATCAACTCCTCGTCGTCGAGACGGGTGACGCGCACGAGCGCCTCCAGCTTGCCCTGAGGCGACAGCACGAGCGCGTCGGCGGGCTCCCCGTGTCCAAGCCCGCTCAGGTCCTGGCTGCATTGGCCCTGGAGGTACTCGAGCGCATCAGGTCCCGCTACGCGCAGCACGTCACGGCCGGCCGGGATCGCGCCCGCTCCATGCCGCAGCGTGTCGTAGTCTCCTGCGAAATCCTCCATCGGCGTCACGTGCGTCGCCGCGGCCGCGACGCCGTGGCCCTCCGGGCGGCCGGCACCGCCACCAAGAGGGCTGCGGCCTTGTTGATGCACTCCGTGTCCTCTTCCAGCGGATCGCTGTCGGCCACGATGCCCGCGCCCGCTTGGACGAAAGCGCGACCGTCGGGTGCCACGACCATGGTACGTATGGCGATCGCCGTGTCGAGGTTGCCCGAGAAGTCGATATACCCCACCACGCCGCCGTAGATCCCCCGCTTGGTCGGCTCGAGCTCGTCGATGATCTGCATCGCGCGCACCTTCGGAGCGCCCGACAACGTACCTGCAGGGAGGGTCGCACGAAGCACGTCGATCGGTCCCTTGCCGGGCGCGAGCGCACCCGAGACCTGGGAGGTGATGTGCATGACGTGGCTGTACCGCTCGACTGTCATCAACTCGTCCATCTTCTCGGTGCCGAAGGTCGCGACGCGCCCGACGTCGTTTCGCGCCAGGTCCACCAGCATCACGTGCTCGGCCACCTCCTTCGGGTGCTCGGACAGCTCTGCCGCGAGCCGCGCGTCCTCGATGTCGGTCTCTCCGCGAGGCCTCGTACCCGCGATCGGACGCGACACCACCACGCCGTCGCGCAACCTGACCATGGGCTCGGGCGAGGAGCCCACCACCGTGCAGTGCTCCGTTCGCAAGAAATAGAGGTACGGGCTCGGGTTGATTAAGCGCAGCTCCCGGTAGAGGTCGAACGGCTCGGCCCCGAGCTCGAGATCGAAGCGCTGGGACAGCACCACCTGGAAGACGTCCCCTGCCGTTATGTACTCCTTGGTCACCTCCACCGCGGCGGCGAACTCCTCCGTGGTCATCGTCCTGGTCACCGCCGGCGGGGCTTCGCGTGCCAGCGGCGCCTCCAGGGGAGGTGCGTGGAGCGGACCGAACAGGTCGGCGGCGAGGAGGTCCAGGCGGCCCGACGCGGCCGCGAACGCGGCCGATGCACTGGCGGCGTCCCAGTCTTCTTCCACCACCACGTTGTCGACCAGCACCACCCTTTGGCGCCAGTGGTCGAAGGCACAGAGCTGCCCGATCACCTGGAGGGCGGCGTCGGGGAAACCGAGGTCGTCTTCGGGCACGTCCGGAAGCCTCTCGACCTCGCGCACGACGTCGTAACCGATGTACCCGACCAGTCCGCCGTGCAGCGGCGGGAGGTCGCTCGACACCGGAGACCGGTACGCATCGAGAAGCGCCTCCACGGTCGCCAGTACCCCGCGGGAAGCCTCCGGCCCGACCTCTCCGATCGCATCTGCGATCGCCGGGTCGCCGGTGGCCGACACCTCGCGCCCTCTCGCCAATATCGTGGCGAGGGGGTTGCGCCCTACGAAGGAGTAGCGCCCCCACCGTTCGCCTCCTTCGACCGACTCGAGGAGGAAACCGTTGCCGGCGCCCACCACCTGCATGAAAGCGGAGACCGGGGTGAGGGTGTCGGCTACCAGCTCCCGCCAGACCGGCACGATGCGGTGGCCGCGCGACAATTCGAAGAAGGCAACCGGCCCCGGTCGGTCGGCTGCTTCGGCTCCCAGTGCCTCCGCGCGAGCGTCGGGCTGATCGACGCGACCGCCTCTCCCCAGGTCAGCCCGGGCCGGCATCGGGCCCGAAGGTCCGGAAGAAGCACGAGCGCTCCCCGGTGTGGCACGCACCGCGACCCTCCTGGTCCACCTTCACGAGGAGGGCGTCGCCGTCACAGTCGTAGGAGACGGACCTCACCCACTGCCGGTCGCCGGACGTCTCGCCCTTGCACCAGTACTCCTGGCGGCTACGGCTCCAGAACCAGCTCCTGCCCGTGTCGAGCGTGCGCCGCAAGGCTTCCGAGTCCATGTAAGCCACCGTGAGCACGCTCCCGTCGGTAGCGTCCTGGACGACCGCCGGCACCAGGCCGTCGACACCGAAGCGGATTTCGCTGATCTGCTCCTCGGTGAACGAGATGGGTGTCGCCACGGGGCTCGGGGTCGTCGCGGGTTTGGGGCTCACTGCTCTCCAAGATACCCGTGAGCAGCTCTCGTGCTGCGCGCCGTGCCCGGCAGTGGGCCCCCTACAGGTACAGGCCGGTGCCGCTGTCGATGCGCTCGGAGGCGACCGCGTGGATGTCGCGCTCTCTCAGGATGACATAGTCGTCGCCTTGTACCTCCACCTCGAAGCAGTCCTCCGGGTTGAACAGCACCTTGTCCCCCGGCTTGACGGTGCGGACGTGAGGCCCGACCGCCACCGCCTCGGCCCACGAGAGCCGTCTCGAGACCTGCGCGGTCGCAGGTATGAGGATCCCGGCACGCGAGCGTCGCTCCCCTTCTGACCGCGGAGGCTGCGCCAGGACCCGGTCGGCGAGCATTGTCACGGGCTGTTTCGGTGAGATCGAGCGCGCGGCGGAAGGCTCCGCCACGGGTGCCGATTGCTTGGGCTTCGGAGAACGGGCCTGCCTCTGCGGCTTGGCCACGGCCGGGACCACCTCCGGCAAGCTACTGCAATTCCGATGCCGCTCCGTCAGCGTCGGGTTCAGGCGGGCGCGGGTCGCACCTGCACACCTTGCAAGGCCATATAGCTCTTCGCCTCGGCGACGGTGTGCTCTCGCAGGTGGAAAATGGAGGCGGCGAGCACGGCGTCGGCACCTGCCACGGTCACTCCTTCGACGAGGTGGTCGAGGGTCCCCACTCCGCCCGAAGCGACGACCGGGACTCCCACGGAGTCGACCACCATGCGGGTGAGCTCGAGGTCGAAGCCGTCGCGGGTTCCGTCGCGGTCCATGGACGTGAGAAGGATCTCTCCCGCGCCGAAGCCGGCGCAGCTCTCCGCCCACTCGACCGCGTCGATATCCGTGGAGCGCCTTCCGCCGTGGGTGTAGACCTCCCACCCACCGCTGACTGCGCGAGCATCGATCGCCACGACCACGCACTGAGACCCGAACTCGTCACTCAGATATCTCACCAGGTGCGGGTCGGCGACCGCAGCGGAGTTGAGCGCCACCTTGTCCGCACCGGCGCGCAACAGCCGTCGCGCGTCCTCCGAGGTACGCACCCCTCCCCCGACGGTCAAGGGCACGAACAGCTGCTCGGCAGCGCGAGCCACCACCTCCACCATCGTGTCCCGCCCGTGCGCGGACGCGGTGATGTCGAGGAACACGAGCTCGTCGGCACCCTCGGCGTCGTAGCGCGCGGCGAGCTCCACCGGGTCGCCGGCGTCCACGAGGTCGACGAATCGCACCCCCTTCACCACGCGGCCGTCGTCGACGTCGAGGCACGGGATCACCCTTATGCATCGCACGCGGCCAACGCCTCCTCCACGCCCAGCAGGCCCTCGGCGAGCGCCATGCCCACGATCGCACCCATTGGCCTGCGGCCGCCCACGTCCAGACCCGCGATGGCGCGCAGGTCATCGACGGAGCGGACCCCACCCGAGGCGATCACCGGGTGGGCGCTGCTCGAGAGTGCGAGGGAGAGACCCCCCAGGTCCGGGCCCTCGAGGGTGCCGTCTCGCTCGATCGACGTCACCACCACCGCGGCCAGCTCCACTTCGGCCAAGCTCCGCAAGGACTCCTCCAGCGAGAACCCGCTCGCCTGCTCCCAGCCCCGCACGGCCACCTGTGCGCCGCCTCGACGGTGGTCGAGCCCGACCGCGACCCTCCGCGGGTAGCTGCTCGCCAGGGCCCGGACCAGGCCCGGCTGCTCCTGGGCCGCAGTGCCGAGCACGACGCGCTCGACTCCTCCGTCCAGAAGGGCGCGCGCCGCTCGCTCGTCGCGCACCCCGCCGCCGGACTGGACCTGCGCGTCGACGGTGGCCGCGATCTCGAGGACCACCTCGCGATTGACCGGCTCTCCGGTGCGCGCCGCGTCCAGGTCGACGACGTGCAGCCAGCGGGCACCTCGGGTCACGAAGCTCCTCGCCAGGTCGACCGGGTCGCCGTAGGCGCGCTCGTCGCCGAAGTCGCCCTGCACCAGGCGCACCGCTTCGCCCGCTCTAAGGTCGATGGCGCAGAGCAGGTCCATCAGCGCTCCAGCTCCATCAGGAGGCTGCGGGCAAGGCGCTGCAAGCCGCGACGAAGTTGCCGAGCACCGACAGCCCGACGGCTCCCGATTTCTCGGGGTGGAACTGCGTACCGAAGACCTGCCCGCGCTCGGCAGCGGCGACCACCTCCCCCCCGTACTCGCACACGGCGACCGCGTCGTCGGTCATCTCCGGCGCGAAGGAGTGGACGAAGTACACCCATGGGTCGTCGCCGAGCCCCTCGAGCAGCACGCTGTGGGCCGCGGCGAGGCGGCGGAGGCGGTTCCACTGCATCTGAGGTCGCTTCACACCATCGGGGAGCGATCGCACGGTGCCTGCCAGCGCGCCCAGGCCCGCGACCCCCGGAGCCTCCTCCGACCCTTCGTAGAGGAGCTGGTAGCCGATGCAGATGCCGAGGAAGGGGACCTGCCTGTCGAGCGCGTCGCGCGCAACCTGCTCCATGCCGCTTCGGCGCAACGCCCTGGCGCACGGCCCGAACGCGCCGACACCCGGCACCACCACTCCGGCTGCACCGGCGGCGAGCTCGGGGTCGGAGACCAGCCGCGCGTCGGCTCCGAGGTGCAAGAAGGCCTTCTCGGCCGAACGCAGGTTGCCTATCCCGTAGTCGAGGACGGCGATCCACCCGGGCGGCGGCTGCGTCTCCGATCCCATGCCGGTCACGTTCACGAGAGGGTCCCCTTTGTGGACGGCACGGACTCACCTTCGATCCTCACGGCGTCGCGCACGCAACGCGCCACTCCTTTGAAGGACGCCTCGAGCACGTGGTGGGGGTTCTTCCCCGTCACCATCCGCACGTGGAGGGTGACCCCGGCAGTGGTGGCCAACGCTCGCCAGAACTCCTCTGCCAGCTGCGGGTGGAACGGCGGCGACCCGAGGCCCGGGGCATCGGGCTCGAACGGCACGTCGTAGGAGAGGTAGGGCCGACCCGAGATGTCGAGGGCGACCTCCACGAGGGCCTCGTCCAGCGGGAGCGCGATCGAGGAGAACCGGCGCAGCCCCGCCTTGTCCCCCCACGCCGCCGCCAGCGCCTCGCCCATCGTGAGCCCGACGTCCTCGACCGTGTGGTGCGCGTCCACCTCGAGATCTCCGGCCGCAGAGACCTCGAGGTCCATCCCCGAGTGCTTGCCGAGCTGGGAGAGCATGTGGTCGAAGAAAGGAAGGCCGGTGGACACCTCCACCGAGCCGCTCCCCTCCAGGAGCAACCGAACCGTGACGGTGGTCTCCTTGGTGCTCCGAGAGCGCTCGGCTCGCCTCATCGCGAGCTCCCGAGGCTCGAGCGCAGCGCCGCGAGGAAGCGGTCGTTGTCCTCCGGCGAGCCGACGGTGACCCTGAGGCACTCGCTGAGCCCGCGCCATTCCGAGCAGTCGCGGACCAACACCGAAGCGTCGAGCAGGTCGTGCCACACCTGCTTCGCCGGTCGCTCGAGCGGCCGGAACAGGATGAAGTTTGCGTCCGAAGGCCAGCTCTCCACGTCCATCTCGCCCAGGGCAGCGGCCATACGGCCCCGCTCCTCGTTGACGAGCGCTATCCGCTCCTCCATCGCGCGGACGTGACGGAGCGCCAGGCGCCCAGCGACCTGGGTCACGGCGTCGAGATGATACGGGAGCGCCACGGCCTCGCAGGCCTCGACTACCTCTGGGTCCGCCACCAGATAGCCCAGCCTGCAGGCGGCCATCGACCAGGTCTTGGAGAAGGTCCGCACCACCACGAGCCTCTCGCTGCCCGGCACGCGCCGCCTCCTCGAGTCGAGTGCGCTCGTGGGCGCGAATTGCCCGTACGCCTCGTCCACCACCACGAGCCCAGAGGTGCGCCCTAGGACGTGGGCGACCACCTCCTCGGGCTCCGCCAGCCCGGTCGGGTTGTTCGGCGAGCACAGGAACGTGATCACCGGGCTCGTGCGCGCCAAAAGGTCGTCGGCCGACCGGAGGTCGATCCGGTAGTCCGGGCCCCGCCACGCGCTCACTACCTCGGTCGCAGTGAGCGACGCGATGTGGCGGTGCAGCGCGTAGGTCGGCTCGAAGAGCGCCACTCGGCGCCCGGCCCCCCCGTAGGCGAGCAACAGGCACTGGAGGACCTCGTTGGAGCCGTTCGCGCAGAAGACCTCCTCGGGCTCCACCTGATGCAGCTCCGCCAACGCGCGGCGAAGCTCTATGGCTTCGCGGTCGGGGTAACGGTTGAACGCGACCTTGTCCAGCTCGACCTTGAGCTCCTCGAGCCACTCCTTCGGGGGCGCCAACGGCGACTCGTTGGTGTTGAGGCGCACCTCGACGTCGACCTGGGGCGAGTGGTAGCCCGACAGCCCCGTCAGGTCGGGGCGCACCGGTACCGTGCTGGACTCACGCCCTGGCGGCCTCGTGCTGGACTTAGGCCCTGGCGGCCTCGTGCTGGCCGTCATCGCCCGCCCCTCTTCGCGCTGTGCCCGCTGTCCATCTGCCCCACCGCGCGCAACCTCACCGAGAGGGCGTGAGCGGGCAGGCCCTCGGCCTCTGCGATGGCTTCCACGTGGGGAGCGAGGCGCCTGAGCGAGTCCGGCTCCACAGAGATCGCGTGGATGTGCGTGCGGAAGTCGTCGACCCGCAGCGCGGACGAGAAGCGCGCGCTGCGGTTGGTCGGCAGCACGTGGTTGGGACCGGCCAGGTAGTCACCGATGCTCGCAGGCGACCACGGTCCGAGAAACACGGCCCCGGCGCTCCGCACGAGGGGGAGGAGCGCCTCTGCCTGCTCCACGAGCAACTCGAGGTGTTCGGGGGCGACGGCGTTGGCCAGGGCGATCGCCTCTGCCGGCCCGTCCACGAGCACAACGGAGCCCCCCGAGGCGAGGGTCGAGTCGAGCTCGGGCCGCCGGGGCGAGGAGGCGACCAGACGGTCGATCTGCTCGAGGACGGCGGTCGCCACGTCCTCGGACCAGGTGACGAGCCAGGCGAGCCCGTCGGGCCCGTGCTCCGCCTGGACCACGACGTCGACGGCCGCCCAAACGGCTGGGACCGAGCCATCGGCCACCACCACCACCTCGGACGGCCCCGCGAAGGCTGAGGGCACACCCACCACGCCCGAGACCTGTCGCTTGGCCTCGGCCACGAAACGGTTGCCGGGGCCCACCACCACGTCCACGGCCCGCACGGTCTCGGTGCCGAAGGCCATCGCCGCGACCGCCTGGGCACCACCGATCCTGTAGACCTCGTTGATCCCCGCGATCGAAGCGGCCGCCAAGGTCTCGGTAGCCACCGAGCCGTCGCTCGCCGGAGGCACGCACAACGCGAGCTCCTCGACGCCTGCAACCCGGGCAGGAGCCGCGCACATGAGCACGGTGGAGGGATATCGGGCGCGACCACCGGGCGCATAGAGACCGGCTCTGCCGACGGCCCGGACCATGCGGCGCACAGTCACTCCGTCGAGCTCGAATTCACCTTCCGGCGCAGGCTCGTCGCCGTGGTAGGCGAGGATCCGGCTGTAGGCGAGCTCGAGTGCCTCGCGCAGCTCGGGCGCGACAGCGTCCGGGGCCGCATCGAGCTCGTCGTGGGGCACTCTCAGAGAATCGAGCGCGACCCCGTCGAAGCGCCGAGTCAACTCCCGTACGGCCGCGTCGCCACCCTCGCGGACCTCGGCGAGGATCGCCCGGACCGCTTCGGTCGGAAGGTCCCCACCGCCCACCGGGCGCGAGACCTTCGCCGCCATCTCGGAGGCGGGGATGCCGCGAAGATCGAGCCGGGCGAGGGACATGGGCACACGATGGTACTAAGAGGCCCAGCATGCACCCGGACAGGCGAGTCATGATCTCGCTGTGAGCATCCCAGTGGCAGAGCTGTCGTCGGTGGCGACCGCACTCGAGGAGCTGACCCGGCGCCTCGGCTCAATGGCCGAGGCGGCCGACACCTCCAAGGACGAGGAGACGGCCAACGAGCTGTTCGCCGTGGAGCGCTCCCTTCGAAGCGCTCAGCGGCGCCTTCAAAAGCTGACCTCCACACGCGGACGCTGAGCCGGGTCTCCGTATCGGCTGGGCCTCTCAATTGCGGCCGGCGAACGGGCCGGGACGCGACGACGGCGCCCGTAAGGGCGCCGTCGCGCGAGCGGGTCAGGCGGCGGATCCCGACCGCGCCCTCACGGAACCAGGTGGCGGGAACCGGTTCCGGTGACGTCTAGAACATCACGCGCGGGGTCGATCTTCCAATCGCCCCGGCAAAATTTTCCCTGCGGCGCTCTGATCAGGCACTTGGGGGGCGCACCGGGAGGCCGGCCGAGGGGCAGATGTCGGCCAGCAGGCACTCGGCGCACCTGGGGGCACGCGCCAGGCACACCCGTCGCCCGTGGAGGATCAGCCTCACGCTCAGGGTCCCCCACTCCGAGGGCGGGACCAGGGCTGTGACCTCCTCCTCCACCTTCGCCGGGTCCTTCTGGGCGCTCAGCCCGAGGCGGCGCACGAGGCGTCCCACGTGCGTGTCGACGGGGAACCCGGGAAGGTCGAAGTCCACGCTGCGCACGACGTTGGCGGTCTTGCGCCCCACTCCGGGCAGGGTGATGAGCTCCTCCAGCTCGCTGGGGACCACTCCTTGGAACCGCTCCGTCACGACTCGTGCCATCCCCACGAGGCTCCGGGACTTCGCCCGGTAGAAGCCGGTCGAGTAGACGAGCTTCTCGACCCGCTCGAGCGGTGCCGCCGCCAGGGCCTCCGGCGTCGGGAAGGCGGCGAAGAGCTCGGGCGTGACCATGTTCACCCTCTCGTCCGTCGACTGCGCCGAGAGGATCGTGGCGACGAGCAGCTGGAACGGGTCGTCGTGCCGCAGCGCGCAGAGCTGTTTCGCGCTCCCGGGGTACTCCTCTGCCAGGCGGGCCACGATCTCGCGTGCTCGTGCCCGTACCGAGCGCGGCCGCGTCACCCGTTTCGTCGTGTCTGGAGGTCGCCGGTGTACGCACGGTCCACGTGGTCGACTTCGAAACCCAGCTCGCGGTAGAGCGACACGGCGGGCACGTTCGATGCGTCCACGTAGAGCATCGCGATCCGAAGGCCGCGATCGAAGAGGTGGTCGAGCCCGGCGAGCACGAGCGCCCTCCCGAGCCCCTCACCACTGAAGTCCGGGTCGACGGATATGACGTAGATCTCGCCGATCGGCGGCTCGCTCTCGGCGTGGACCTTGGTCCAGCAGGACCCCGCCAGCCGGCCCTCGCGCTCATGCAGGAGGAAGCCCTCTGGGTCGAACCAGGGCTCGGCCTCGCGCTCGAGGATCGTGTCGAGCGTCCATCCCCCCTGCTCGGGGTGAGAGGCGAATGCGCGATTGTTGACCTCGAGCCACGCTCGCTCGTCTTCCCCGGGTCGAAAGGCCCTCGTGTGCGCCCTGGGATGTTCGTCATCCACCGGGAGCGGACGGCGCATCTGGTACAGGTCACGACCGCGGGCGAGCCCGCAGCTCTTAGCCATGGAGTCGGTTTCGGGGGTGGGCTTGGCCACCCACAGGTGGACGTGGCCGCCGCCGAGCCGCCCCGCCTCGCCGAGCGCAGCGGTGAGCAACTCCACCCCGATCCCGCGATCCTTCGAGCGCTGGTCGGGGCGGATCACCACCTCGACTGCCCAGGTGTCGTGGCCCCGGCTCAGCTGGGCGTACCCGACCAGAGGCCCTCCGATCCTCTCGCGCGCGACGAACCCGGCGAAACCCTTGCGCCCTCCGTGGACGAGGTCGAGCCACTTGTGCTCTCCGAGCGGCGCGTGCCCGTCCGCCTCGGCGGCCTCGTTCAGCAGCTGCGACACTTCGGCGATGTCGGACTCGCCCATGCGCCTCTTGATCTCCACGCCCTGCAAGGCGATCGCTCCCCGGTCCTCAGTGCAGCGCCGATACCCCGACCGCGTGACCGATGCCGAAGGTCACCGCGGCCGCACCTGCCGAGATGACGAGCTGGCGCAGCGCGGAGCGCCACCAGGTGCGCCTGGTGAACACCGACAGAGCCGTGCCGACCGCCAGCGCAGCCACCGCCCCGATCACGACCGAGCCCAACGTCGCAGCGGTGCCGCTCGACACCAGCCATGGAAGAAGGGGGAGGAAGGCGCCGACGGCGAACGTGGCGAAAGAGGATACGGCGGCCTGTACCGGAGAGCCGAGCGCGAGTGGGTTGATTCCGAGCTCTTCGCGCGCGTGCGTCTCGAGCGCCAGCTCCGGGGTGCGCATCATCTCGCTCGCGAGGCGCCGAGCCACAGCAGGCTCGATCCCTCGGCTCTCGTAGATCCGCACCAGTTCCCGGCGCTCGCCTTCCGGCCGGTTCTCGATCTCGCGGCTCTCGAGGTCCAGCTCGCGCTCGAACAGCTCCGATTGCGCCCGCATCGACACGTACTCGCCCGCCGACATCGAGAAGGCGCCTGCGACGAGCCCTGCGATCCCGGCGAGACGCACGACAGCGCCGCCTGGGTGCGCCCCGGCGATGCCGAGGATGAGCGCCACGTTTGTGACGAGGCCGTCGGAGACGCCGAACACAGCCGCACGCGCCCCTCCGGTGCCCACCGAGCGGTGGTGATGGTCGCGGGCATGCATCTCTGCAGGGTGCGTGGCACGAGCTGGCCGACCGTCGCCCGTCAATGCACGGCGCCGCTCTCCTCGACGGCGTTCCCCGCCAGGCATCGAGCTGTCACCGACCCCTTCCACCGGCCAAAGCGTACCGGGGGGGCGACGAACCCGCGACCTTCGGCGCCTGCAAGAATGACGCGATGGCCGAGACGCGAAAGTGGTTCGACAGCTCCCAGCCTCAGACTCTCCAGGGCGCCGTGATGCTCTGCTACATCACAGCCGCCTTCGGGCTGATCGGCATCCTCTTGGGCGGCTACTCCCTCTTCGGGCTCGTCCCTCTCGCCATAGGGGTGGCGGGTTTCGGGGTCGCCAACGAGAGACGTTGGGGCTACGGCCTCGGAGTCGTACTCGCGGTGCTGAACGTCCTGGGCGACACCGCCATCATGCTGCTCGGCGCGTTCAGCTTCGTCATCACGTTGCTCTTCGCCGTCGTGCTGCTCGCCCTCCTACTGCATCCACAGAGCCGCGCGTACCAACGGATCTGGTTCCACTAGAGGTCCGGTCCAGCCGATAGGTTGTGCCCATGACCACGACCGTTCACGGAATCGACGAGTTCAAGAAGTTCGCCGGCCAGCACCTGGGTCACTCGAGTTGGCACCTGGTCGACCAAGCGCAGGTGAACCTCTTCGCCGACGCGACCGGCGACCACCAGTGGATCCACGTCGACCCCGATCGAGCGGCAGGCGGGCCTTTCGGCGGGACGATCGCCCACGGGTACCTGACCTTGTCGCTCGTGCCCGGGCTGCTGCAGGAGGTGTTCCGGGTGGAGAACATGACCTTCGGGGTCAACTACGGGTGCAACCGCGTCCGTTTCCCGGCACCGCTGAAGGTGGGCTCCAAGGTACGACTCGGTGCCGCGATCGCAGAGGTGGAGGACATCGAAGGCGGCGCGCAGGTCGTGCTGGACGTGACGATCGAGGTCGAGGGGGTCGAGAAGCCCAGCTGCGCGGCTCAGGTCGTCTACCGCTACTACAGCTGATCGCCTGATCCGCCGGGCGCCGGCCTCTCACAGGGGCAGGTCGCCCGTGGCGGATCGTGTGGTGCCCTCGGACCGGTACGCGCCGATCGCAGCCTCTGCGACACGCCACTTGTGGATCTCGTCGGCCCCGTCGGCGAAGCGGCTCCAGCGGGCCTGGAGCAACATGTCCGCCAGCGGCGAGTCCTTCGAGTAGCCCAGAGCTCCGTGGACCTGCACCGCTCGGTCGATGACCCTCCAGAGCGTGTTGGCCACGTGATGCTTGGCCATCGACACCTCGTTCGTGAACGGCAGGCCGTGCTCGATCCTGTATGCGGCGTGCAGCACCATCAGCTTGGCCTGGTACAGCTCGATCGTGGACTCGCTGATGAGCCATTGGATGCCCTGCTTCTCAGCGAGGTAGGAGCCATGGGAGTACCGCTCGATCGCTCGCGCCACCATCATGTCGAGGGCCGACTCGATCTGCCCCAGCCAGCGCATGCAGTGCGCCAGGCGTGCCGGTCCGAGGCGGTACTGGCCGAGGCGGTGACCCTGGCCCCTCTCGCCGAGCATGTTGGCCGCCGGCACGCGCAGGTCCTTGATGCGGATCTCGCAGTGGTTGTGGCTCCCCGACATCGTCTCCACGTCGCGCACGAGCTCCCACCCATCAGACGGGACGTCGACCAAGAAGGCCGACGTGGCGGCCTGGCGCACCTCCGGGTCGTGCTCGGTGCGCGCGAGCAGGATGGCGAACTGCGCTCCCCGAGCGCCACTGATGAACCACTTGTGCCCGTTGATCACCCACTCGTCCCCGTCGAGCAAGGCCGACGTCTGCATGAGCGTCGGGTCCGAGCCGGCCACCTCGGGCTCGGTCATGGCGAAGCACGAACGCATCGTCCCCTCGCACATGGGCTTCAGGTACCGGTCCTTCTGCTCGTCCGTGCCCCAGTGCAGCAAGGTGTGCATGTTGCCCTCGTCGGGGGCGTAGCAGTTGATCACGTATGAGCCGAAGGTCGCCTTGGCTGCTTCGGCCGACACCGCGGCTAGGGCCGTGGGTCCGAGGCCCATTCCTCCCCATTCGGACGGCATGTGGGGCATCCACAGGTCCTGGTCGCGCGCTGTCGACCGCAATCGGTCGAGCTCTGCCCGCCACTCGGCGCGTCCCGAGGAGTCCGCCATGAGCGTCTCCTCGGTCGGCCGGACCTCCCCTGCGACGAACGCTCGCATACGTAGGCGTGCATCTTCTACGTCGGGCGGGAAACTGAAGTCGATCGCCACGGTGACAGGCTACGCGCGGACGTCGCCTCGCGCCTGCGGCGGGTGCGCTTCCTCGACGCCGGCACGAGCCGGGTCCCCTCGCCCGGGCGCGGATCGGGCCTCGGCTCTCCTCACGGCGCTCGCAACCTCGCCTGGAGCGTCACGCGTCACGAAATGGCCGATGCGGTCCACCATCACCAGCTCCGCCCCCCTGACCGCAGAGACGATGCTCCTCGCCACCAAAGGGGGGACGACCACGTCCCACGTGCCGGCTACGACGACCGTGGGAACCTCGATCCCCCTGAGCGAAGCTTCGACATCGCCGATCTCGCGCATGAGCGCCCTCTGCTCGAACACGAAGCTCCGCCACACCTTACGGCCATGTTCGGAAGCCACTTGCATGTAGCGAGAATCAGGCAGGCTGACCCGCAATCTCCTCATCGAGCCCCTCGGAGCGAGCGCGGCCACCCGTCGCATGCGCGGGAGCACGTGCCCCAACGCGTAGAGACTGGCGGCGCTGACGCTCTCTCCGATTACAGGAGCAGCGAGCACACGGTCGAAGATGTTGAGGCTCTCGGCGCGCCCCACCGAGGCGACGAGCACCAGCGCGCGGACGATGTCGGGGCGTGAGGCCGCCACGAGCGAGGCGATTCCCCCGCCGTAGCTGTGGCCCACCAACGTGGCCGGAGACGCCTCGCTTGCCTCGATGAGATCGGCGATCACCTGGGCGTTCTCGGCCATGGAGAGGACCTGGAGGGCGCTGTGGCCGTACCCAGGACGGTCCGGCGCGATCACCCGGTGGTCCCCCGAGAGCAGGGTGGCGACGGCGTCGAAATCGGATCCGACCCCCGGCTGGCCGTGGACGAAGACCACCGCCGGCCCCGACCCGTGGTCGGAGCCGCGCAGGTTCGGATGCCCGTTCGAGGCACCGGGAGGTCTGTGAAGCGAGTCGGTCAGGACTCGACCCTCTTCGTCCCCCCCACCGTCGCCGAACCGGCACCGGGCCCGCTCGCCGCATCGGAGAGCGCGCTCGGAATGCCCGAATCGTGCTCGACGGCGGGTAGCTCGATCACGAACGTGGCTCCGCGACCGGGCTCGCTCCTCACGTGAGCGCGACCCGAGTGCGCTCGGGCAAGCGCTGCCACGATGGAAAGGCCGAGACCGGTCCCACCTCCCGTGCGCGCCTCGTTGCCGCGATAGAAGCGGTCGAAGACCCGGGCCTGCTCCACGGTGTCGAGACCGGGGCCTTCGTCGCTCACGCTGATCACGACCATGTCCAGTGTGCGCCCCACGCGTACGTGAACAGGGGTCCCCGCCGGGGTGTGCAGGAGTGCGTTGCGGAGCAGGTTGTCGAGTATCTGGCGCAACCTCACCGCGTCGCCTTCCACGAAGGCGTCCACGGACCCGTCGAGCGAGATCGTGCGGTGGGGGTCCACGGCTCGAGCCGCTTCCACGGCATCGCCCACGACCTCGGCCACGTCCACCGGGGAACGATCGAGCGGCCGGCCCTGGTCGAGCCGGGCGAGCAGGAGCAGGTCGTCGACGAGCACGCTCATGCGGGCAGCCTCGTGCTCGATCCGCTCGGCAGCCCTGCGCCTCGAGGCCTCGTCGCTGAAGGCCTCCTTTCGCAGCAATTCCGCGTAGCCGCGGATGGAGGTGAGCGGCGTCCTCAGCTCGTGGGAGGCGTCGGCGACGAACCGGCGCAACCTCGCCTCGGAAACCCCACGCTCTCGGAAGGCCGCTTCGATCTGGCTGAGCATGCCGTTCAGCGCGCTGCCGAGCCTTCCCACTTCGCTTCGCTCGTCGGTGCGCTGGATCCTGCGCTTCAGGTCCCCCCCTGCAATAGCACCCGCCGTGCGGGTCATGTCCTCGAGGGGCCGCAGCCCGAAGCGCACGATCCAGAGCACGAGCAGGAGCAACGCCAGGACCACGGCGATCGACACCCCGAGCTCCACGTGGGCCAGCGAGGCGAGGGTCTGGTTGGTCGGATCCAGCGACACGGCCGTTACCAGGGTCCCGCCAGGCACGGCCACCGCCTGGGCCCGGTAGTGGGGCCCGGAGCTGCCGACGGCCGCTACCTCGAAGGAGACGCTCTCAGGTACGTAGGGACCATGCTTCTGACCGAAGACGCGCGATGGGGGCACCTTCTCAACGGAGAGGTGAGCCGGGAGGACCGGAGCCGGGTCCGGGTCCGCGCAGGAGCCGGATGGGTCGTCGAACACCACCTTCGCGCCCGAGGTGATCACCTCGACGTAGACGTCCGGGTTCAGCCGGGCGGCCAGCACCGACGCGTTGAGACGAGGTGTCCCGCCCGCGGTGTCCGCAGCGCCGGCGCCCGAGGGCTGGGCCGGCGCGCTCGAGCGCAATCCCGCCACTCCGTGCGACACACACGACGGGTCCCTCGCGCCGGCCAGCTGCGAGAGCCAGGCCTGGGGATCGGTGCTCGCCAGCACCTCGTGATCCGCCACCGCCCTGCGGTCCAGGTCGTAGATATAGGTATAGGCCTGCGCCTGGGCGACCTCGATCTGCTCGTCGAGGCGGCCGATCAGGAACGAGCGCAGCGAGGAGGTGGTCACGACGTCGGCTGTCACGACGGCCGCGACGAGCAACAGGAGCATCGCTGCCACCAGACGCCGCTTCAGGGACATGCTCTCGTCCTCTTTCCCGATGCTCTGTCCAAAGCCCTAACGGTCCAAAGCCCTAGCGATCCTGCTCCCGCTGGTCGCGAGGCAGGCGGAGGGTGTACCCGACACCCCGGATCGTGTGTATCAAAGCGGGGTCGAAGCAATCGACCTTCTTCCGCAGGTAGCTCACGTAGGTCTCGACAATGTTGCGATCACCCTCGAAGTCGTAGGACCACACGTGGTCGAGGATCTCCGATTTCGAAAGCACCCGCCTCGCGTTCTCGAGCATGTAACGGAGCAGGTTGAACTCGGTGGCCGTGAGCTCGAGCAACAACCCTTGCCGCCAGACCTCGTGAGTGTCCTCGTCCATCTCGAGGTCGGCGAACACGAGCCGCTGGCCTGCCGCACCGTTGGAGAGGCCCGTTCGCCTGAGAACCGCATGGATCCGAGCCAGCAGCTCGTCCAGGCTGAACGGCTTCGTGACGTAGTCGTCGCCGCCCACGGTGAGCCCCGTCACCTTGTCGTCCGTCGCGTCTCGGGCGGTGAGGAAGAGCACGGGGGTGGAGATCCCCGAGTCCCTGAGCCGCCGGCACACTTCGGTGCCGGCGACGTCCGGCAGCATGACGTCGAGCAGCACGAGATCGTGCCGGCACTCTTGAGCCAGTGCAACTGCCTCCGCCCCATTGCCCGCCACGTCGACGGCGAAACCCTCGAACTTGAGCGCAGCCGAGAGCAGGTCGGTGATGTACGGCTCGTCGTCCACCACCAGGATCCGCAACGCGAGGTCGGTCATGCCGCCCGGTGCTCTGCGCCCTTGCGGGCGGGCGCAGCAGGCTCACGATTCGGAGGGGTCACCCCCAAATGATCGCAGATGGGCCATGGCGGCGGGAGCCGTGGCGCTGCGCCTGCGGGCAGGCCTCGTGGCCCCGCCGAGCGCACGGAAGGCCCGCCGCAACGCCCACCACGTCACGAGCGCCAGCGCCTCGAAGACTATGTAGGCGGACATCTTCGACTTTCCCTCGACCCGGTCGACGAACCGGATGGGGACCTCGGTGACCGTGCCTCCGTGCTCGAGCACCTCCAGGACCATCTCGACCTGGAACCCGTAACCGTCGGCGCGCACCGAGCGCAGGTCGATCTGCCGGAGGATTCTCTCGCTGTAGGCGCGAAAGCCGGATGTCGAGTCGGTGACGTGCAGTCCCAGCAGCGCCGAGGCGTAGATGTTCCCTCCCTGCGACAGCAGACGACGGTGGAGGCGCCAGTTGGGTATCGAGCCACCAGGCACGTAGCGGGAGCCCACGACGAGGTCGACGCCGTCCGACAGCGGCGCCAGCAGGCCGGCGAGCGCGTCGGGGTCGTGCGAGAAGTCCGAGTCCATCTCGACGAAGGCATCGAAACCGCGCTCGAGGCCCCAAGCGAACCCTGCTCGGTAGGCGCTGCCGAGCCCCGCCTTCTCGGGCCGGCGCATGACGTCGACCTGCCCGAGCTCCTTGCCGAGTCGCTCCGCAATGTCGGCGGTGCCGTCGGGACTGCCGTCGTCCACCACGAGGACGTTGGCTCTGGGAAGCGCTTCGCGGATGCGCCGCACTACGCGCTCGATGTTCTCGGACTCGTTGTAGGTGGGAAGCACCACCAGGGGAAGCATCCACCCCAGCCTACGCGAGCGCGCTCCTCTCTCCGGATGCGACGCCTCTCGGATCGTCCTCGCCCGGCGGGGATCGATCCTCGGAGGCACCGTCCGCCCGCTCCTTCGCCGCTGCACCACCGGCCGCGTCCGTGTCCGCGATCTGGTGCGTGTCAGGGTTCTCGTCCTTTCCGAGCTTGCCGCCGCCTTGCTGCGTGCCCGTCGAGGCTCCTGCGCTTTCGAGGGGATCGGTCTCCGACCCCTGCCACAGCTCGCGCACTATCACCTGGATGGACCCGGCGACGGGGATGGCGAGAAGAGTACCCACGAATCCCCCGAAGAAGCCTCCCACCAGATCGCCCACGCTGGCGCCCACCAGGATGGCGATCAGGACGAGCAGGGGGTTCACTCTGACCGTGCGGCTCATCACGATCGGGTTGAGTATGTGGTTCTCGATCTGCGTGTACACGAGGAACACGATCAGCACCACGATCCCTGCCTTCAGGGAGTGGGCCAGGGCGAAGAGCACAGTCGGGATCCCAGCGAGGGCACCGCCGACCATGGGGAGGAAGTCGAGGATCGCCACCCACAGCGCCCAGAGCAGCGGGAACGGCACGCCCATGATGAGGAGGGTGACGTAGACCACCAACCCGGCAATGACGGAAGTGATGAAGTTGCCGAACATGTAGCCGGTGACCGAGCGGCTGACCTCCTCGGCGACCCGGATCACGGTCGCCCGCCGACCCGGGTTCATCAACCGCAGCACTCCTCGCCTCAGCTTCGAGCCCTCCAGCAGCAGCAACAGCACGAGGATGAAGATCGTGAACAGGGCGATCACCAGGGTCACGGCGCCCTTGCCGAGCGTGAGCGCGGGCTTCGACAGGTTCTTTGCAAAGGTCGTCAACTTCGGTGCGAGGTTCTGCTGGACCCAGTGCTGAACGTGGTACTTGCGAACGAGGTGCCCGATCCATCCCTTGCCGTGCTCGGCCTGGCTCACATATTTGGGAAGGTTCTCGGCGAGGTGGGTGATGCCGTTGACGAGCGGATAACCGAAGGCGAAGGCGAGGCCCGCAAACACGAGCAGAGCCAGCGCGGTCACGATCGCCACCGCCCCGCCGCGGCGGTGGACGACCCGTCGCTGGATGAAGATGACTGCTGGATTGAGCAGCAGGGCTATGAAACCCGCTACCAGCATTAGAAGCATGATCTCGCGCAGCTTGTAGACGAGCTTGCCCCCCAGGTAGGCGACGGCGGCGACTACGACCACGGCGATGATCGCCTGGAGGGGGATCCGCCGCGCGTCCGCCCACTCCCACAGCCGCGCACGGCGGGTCTCGAGTTGCTCGAGGCCGTCGCCGACGGGCGGCTCCTCCTGGTCGGCGAGGGCCGCCGACTCCGTCTCGGCCGTGGGATCGTCGACCCGAGGCGTCCCCGAGGATGCCGGTGGCATCGCACCAGCATGGCAGTTGGGCTGCGCCACGACGTGCCAGCATGAACAGGTGCTCACGAGGCGTCACCGCAGCCAGCGCCGCCGGAGGCTGCGAAGGGGCATCCGGTGGGGAGTAGGCATCTTCGTGCTGCTGCTGGTCCTCGAGTACCTGGTCCTGCCCCAGCTGGGAAGAGGACGGCGATCGCTGTACCTCATCGGACGGGTCAATGTCGCCTACCTGATCGCGGGGGTGGTGCTCGAGACCGCCGCGTTGCTCGCCTACGCACAGCTCACTCACACTCTGTTGCCCCGGGGCGGGCCGTCTCGCTGGCGCCTGCTCCAGATCAACATGTCGAGCCTCGCCCTCAGCCACGTCGTGCCCGGCGGGACGGCCCCGGGAGTGGCACTCGGCTATCGCCTGTTGACGCAGAACGGGGTCGCCGCGCCCGACGCCGGCTTCGCGCTCGCCATGCAGGGGGTTGGCTCGGCCGTGGTGCTCAACGTCGTGTTCTGGATTGCGCTGTTGCTCTCGCTCTTCTTCCACGGCTACAACCCGCTCTACTCGGTGGCGGCAGGTGCAGGCGTGCTCATGATGGCGATCTTCGCCGCGGTCGTGGTGCTCCTGACCAAGGGCCGCCAACGAGCGCTCGAAGTCGTGCAGAACCTAGCGAGCCACGTGCCTTTCCTCGACGGAGAGCGGCTCGCCCACGCCGTCAGGGACGTGGCCGACCGGCTGCGCGTCTTTTCGGGTGACCGCGAGCTGCTCTACCGCGCCGTCGCGTGGGCGACCGCCAACTGGCTCCTGGACGCTGCCTCCCTGTGGGTGTTCATCGCCGCGTTCCACCGCCTGGTGTCGCCCATCGACCTCCTCGTCGCCTACGGCCTGGCCAACGTGCTGGCCGTGATCCCGATAACTCCCGGCGGCCTCGGCGTCGTAGAAGGCGTGCTGATCCCGACCCTGGTGGGCTTCCACGTCGCGTCTCGCGTCGCCGTCCTCGGCGTGCTCGGGTGGCGCCTGGTCAACTTCTGGCTCCCTATCCCCGTCGGCGGCGGCACGTACCTGTCCCTACGCTTCACGTCCGAGGGCTGGCGAGAGCGCCTCCACTCGGTGCGAGACGAGATAGTCGAGCAACGGCCGCCCTCGAACGATTACGCCCCGGAGGACGACAGTCGCGGCGGCACCGTGCACCCGCTTCACGGCGACGCCGACCACCAGGCGGTCTGAGCCACCTGCGGCTGAGCCGATAGGCCCCAGCCTCAGGACTTGGCGCCGAGGGCCTCCGGCTCGCGGCGCCTGCGCGCACGGTCGCGGGCCATCTCCTGGAGCCGGCGCTGCACGCTCACGCCGACCGTGGTGGGCACGCGGCTCCAGCTGCCCTCGGTACCGAGCACCCATGCATTGGTGTCGTCGGCGAGGTCGAGGTCGAGCACTTCGAGCAACCTCGCCTGCAGTTCGCCGTCGGTCACCGGGAACAGCAGCTCGATCCGCCGGTCGAGGTTCCTCTCCATGAGGTCGGCGGAGCCCATGAGCAACGTCAACGGACGGACGGTCCCGCCGAAGCGGTAGATGCGCGAGTGCTCGAGGAAGCGCCCAACGATCGAACGCACCCGGATGGTCTCCGACAGTCCGGAGATCCCTGGCCGCAGGCAGCAGACTCCCCGCACGATCAAGTCGATCGGAACTCCCGCCCTCGAAGCGCGGTAGAGCGCGTCGATCACGTCGGGATCGGTCAATCCGTTGACCTTCACCGTGATACGCCCTTCGGCGCCGAGTCTCGCCTCCTGCTCGATCAGCTCGATGATCCTCGACCGCAGGGCCAGGGGAGACACCACCAGCTTCCTGTAGCGAACCGAGCGGCTGTATCCGGTGAGGAAGTTGAAGAGGTCGCCCACGTCTGCACCGAGGTCGCGGTCTGCGGACAAGAGGCCCATGTCCTCGTAGAGGCGCGCGGTGCGTGGGTTGTAGTTGCCCGTGCCGAGGTGGCAGTACAGCCGGATGCCCTCCTCCTCACGTCGCACGACCAACAGGGCTTTCGAGTGGGTCTTGAGGCCCACGAGGCCGTACACGACGTGGACACCGGCTTCCTCCAGCGCCCGTGCCCACAGAATGTTGGCCTGCTCGTCGAACCGAGCCTTGAGCTCTACCACCGCCGCGACCTGCTTCCCCGCCTCGGCTGCCTGGATGAGCGAGGCCACTATCGGGCTGTCACCGGAGGTCCGGTAGAGGGTCTGCTTGATGGCGAGAACATCGGGGTCCGCTGCGGCCTGCGCGACGAACGCCTCGACCGAAGTGGTGAAGGAATCGTAGGGATGGTGGACCAGCACGTCGCGCTCGCGCAGGACAGCGAAGAGGTCGGTCGGCTCGTTGCTGGCACTGGCCAGACCGGGCGGAGTCATTGGCGCCCACGCTCCCTCGTGGAGGTCGGGCCGGTCGAGCGCATGGACGCTCCACAGACCACCCAGGTCGAGAGGCGCCTCGGTCTCGTAGAGGTCGTCAGGCTCCAGGTCGAGCTCGCGCAGCAGCATGTCGCGCATGTCAGTAGAGGTCTCGGACGAGATCTCCAACCGCACCGCCCGCCCGAAGCGCCGGCGGCGAAGCTCCATCTCGACCGCGGCGAGGAGGTCGTCGGCCTCGTCCTCCTCGAGCGCCAGGTCGGCGTTGCGCGTCACGCGGAACGCGTAGTGCTCGCCGATCACCATGTTGCCGAACAGGAGCCCGAGGTGAGCTGCGATCACCTGCTCGAGCGGGACGAAGCGCTCGCCGTCGGGCATCACCACGAACCGCGGCAGCAGCGGCGGCACCTTTACGCGCGCAACGCGCTCCTCGCCGCTCACCGGGTCTCCCACTCGCACGATCAGGTTCAACGAGAGGTTGGATATGTACGGAAAAGGGTGACCTGGGTCGACGGACAACGGCGTGAGCACCGGGAAGATCTGGCGCTCGAAGACGTCCACCAGGTACCCGCGGTCGTCGTCGTCGAGCGACGACCAGTCCGAGAACCGGATACCCGCCTCGGCCAGCGCCGGACCCACCTGGTCCACGAAGATCCGCGACTGGCGCTCGACCAGCTCGCGCACTCGTTCGGCTATCTCCTTGAGCGCATCGCTCGGCCGCAGCCCGTCGGGCGACCGAGCCCGGAGCCCGGCGTCCACCTGGTCCTTCAGACCCGCCACCCTCACCTGGAAGAACTCGTCGAGCCCCTCGGAAAAGATGGCCAGGAACTTCACCCGCTCGAGGAGAGGCACCTCGGGGTCTTCGCCCAGGTCGAGCAGGCGGGCACCGAACTCGAGCCAAGAGAGCTCGCGGTTCGAGAAGCGAGCGTGGCCCAGCTCCTCGACCACCTCGGTGAAGCTGTCCCCCGGGCCGGGGGTCGGGGCCCCCTCCAGCACGAACGTCGTGGTGGATGCCCCACCTGCGCCCGCACCCGCGGGTGTCGTGGCAGCGTCTACCTGGGAGGAGGCTCTGGGGAGGTCGGCGCTCGGCATCGGACCTACGGTACCGCCAGTACGGGCCCTCTCGGAGCTGTCCGTCGGGCCGGCCGACGGTGCACCTTCTAGGCTGATCGCCGGTGGCACGAGCGCCGAGAGCACAGGCGGACGTGCGAGCGCGCCCAACACAGGGAGCGAGCGCCCGGCCCAGGGGACCCAACGCGAGGCGCCGGACCGAGCTCGGTCTGCTCGTGTTCGGCTCCTTGATCGTCGTGGCGACGTACGTATTGGAGTCGATCGGCACGACGTCGAAGATCCCGCCCAACATGGGCCCTTTCCTCGCCATCGTCCTCGGGCTGGCGGTGGCGGCCCACATCGCCAACCGCATCTACGCGCCCGACGCGAACCCGGTCCTCCTTCCCTTGGTGACGCTGCTCAACGGCCTCGGCTACGACATGCTGGCCAGGATCGACGCCCACTACGCCCGCCTCCAGGCGGCGTGGACCGCCGTGGGCATCCTGGCCTACATCCTCACCCTCGCCTGGGTACGCCGCTCCCGTGACCTCGACCGCTACCGATACCTGTTGCTGCTCGCGGCGATCCTCCTCATGTTGGCGCCGCTCGTCCCTCATTTCGGGCAGAACATCAACGGTGCCCGGCTCTGGGTGCAGATCGGCCCGGTGAAGGGACAGCCGGTCGAGCTCGCGAAGATCCTGTTGTGCGTCTTCTTCGCTTCCTACTTCTCCGAGCACCAAGAGATGCTCTCGGTGCCCACCGCGCGCGTCGGGAACCGGCTCGTGCTCGACCCGAGGCCGCTCGGGCCCATCCTGCTCGCCTGGGGTTTCGCGATGCTGGTGCTCGGCGCAGAGCGCGACATCGGGTTCGCCCTGCTGATCTTCGTCCTGTTCATCTCGATGCTCTGGGTCACCACCGGCCGCTGGAACTACATCCTTCTCGGTCTCGTCCTGTTCGCCATAGGGGCCTACGCCGCGAGCCATCTCTTCTCCCAGGTGCACGTCCGCGTCACGGAATGGCTCCACCCTTCGACCACGGGTCAGCTCATGTACGGCCTCTACGGGCTCGGGACCGGAGGCCTAACCGGCACGGGGCTCGGGTTCGGCTTGATAAAGACGATTCCCGAGGTCACCACCGACTACATCTTCGCCGGCTTCGGTACCGAGCTCGGACTGCTCGGCACCACTCTCATCGTCTTCGCGTTCGTGCTCGTGGTCGGGTCCGGGTTGCGCATAGCGCAGACGGCGCGCTCCGACTTCGCCAAGCTCTTGGCGGTGGGGCTCACCGTGATCCTCGGCATGCAGGCCTTCTTCATCATGGCCGGAATCGTCCGGTTGCTCCCCCTCACTGGCATCACGCTCCCGTTCATGGCCTACGGCGGGTCGTCGCTGGTGGCGAACTACGTACTCGTCGCGCTGTTGATGCGGGTCTCCGACGAGGGCGAGCGGGCGGCCATCGCGGCCGAGGCCACGGCCACGCCGATCTCACCACAGGGAGGTAGCCCGCCTCCGGCGTTCTCGCCCAGAGGCTGACGGACCCGGGCCTCTAGGACGGGTCCGCTACGAACACCTCGTCGGCCACCAGGATCGGGGTCGGCATCGGTTGGCGCAGCGCCAGGGCTATCGCGTCCGAGGGGCGACACCCCACGACGCGACGCCCCTTCGGGCCCATGGTGTCGAGCTCGGCGTAGAAGACCTTCCCGCGCCTCGACGTTACGCGCACGCCCTCGATGGTCACCTGATGGGAGGAGAGCAGGCCGGTGACGAGCTCGTGGGTCAACGGGCGGAGGGTCTCGAGGTGCCTCCAGGAGTAGGCGATCGCCGTTCCCTCGGCAAGGCCGACGGGGATCCGCAGCTCCCGGTACGGGGAGTCGGGCTCTCGGAGCACGACCTCGGGATTGGCTGCGGGGAGCTCCATGGACACTCCGGCCACCACGACCAGCTTCCACCGCTCGGGCTCAGGGGAGGGCAGGCCAGGCTCGGGCTGGGCCTCGCTCTGCTCTCCGGGCTCGGGCTGGGCCTCGCTCTGCTCTCCGGACTCGGGCTGCGCCCCGCTCTGCCCACCGGACTCGTCCGGCAGCTGCCCGGGCCCCCCGGCGTCCCCGGAGGTACCCGAGCTTTCGGCGATCGTCATCGCCCCCGGCGCGCGTGCACCGACAAGGCGATACCGACCGCGGCGAAGAACGCGATCGTCGCCGACCCGCCATAGCTCAGGAACGGGAGTGGGATCCCGGCGATCGGCATGATCCCCATCGTCATACCCGCGTTCTCGAAGGCACTGAACGCTATGAGCGTGAACGATCCCGTAGCGAGCAGCCTGCCGAACGGGTCGTGCGCGACCTGCGCCGCACGGAGGGTCCGCCACGAGACGATCCCGAGCAACAGCAGCACGGTCGCCGCACCGGCGAAGCCCAGCTGCTCGCCCACCGCGGAGAAGATGAAGTCGGTGGACTGGGAGGGCACGTACGAGAGGTTCGTCTGCGGTCCGTGGAACAGGCCCTTGCCGAACGGGCCCCCGGACCCGATGGCCGCAACCGACTCGTGGAGGTTGTAGGTGGTCCCCTGCGCGTTCTTGCTCTGGTGCAGGAAGTCGGTGAGTCGTTGGACCTGGTACGGCTTGAGGAGGCCGAAATGGACCACCGCGAACGCAGCTGTGACGGAACCGAGGAGGAGGAGCACGAGGTATCTGTTGGGGATGCCGGCCACCACGAGCATGACCACCAGAACCATGCACATCACGATCCCGCTCCCGAGGTCGGGCTGCTTGATCACGAGGAGGATGGGCAGAGCCGCAAGCCCCAGCACCTTTAGAAGGTCCTGACGATTGAGCCCTTCGGGCCTCCGCGCGCAGAACGTGGCCACGGTCACGATCAACACGAGCGTCCCGAACGCGGAGGGCTGGAGCTGTACCGGACCCAGCTGGAACCACCTGGTGGCGCCGAGCTGCCGTGACCCGAGCGGCGTGAACATCGCCAACAGGGCGAGGACCAGACCCACGTAGAGCACAGCGCTGGCGTGCTCGAGCCACCTGTAGTCCAAGTACGCAAGCACCACCATCACGACGACGCCGACGACGACGTAGGCGGCTTGCCGGTCCAGGTAGTAGTGAGGGCTGAGCCCGGCCAGGACGAGCTTGGAACGGGTGGCGGAATAGACGATCACGACTCCGACGATCGCCACCGCCACCGTGGTCAGCGCGAGCACCACGTCCGTGCGGAGGGCGAGCACCCTTCCGGGGTGCGGGCGGGAAGAGAGAGTAGTGCTCACCAGGGGGCTCCGGCGGACCAGAATACCGTTCGTGCCTCCCATAGCCACCCCGCCGTTCATGGCAGTCCAGGGGTGGCTCTACGAGCTGCTCCGGTGGGCGGGGGTGGGTGAGCCGACCGCCGCACATCTCCAGCAGGTGGTGGTGAAGCCGGTCAGCGTGGTCCTGATCGTCCTGGTGGCCATGATCGCGAGCTGGCTGGGCAGCCGGGTCATACGTCACTGGATAGGCAACGCCGCTCGCAAGGCCGCTGCACGCCGTGGCACCCCGCGTGCATCGGCCAGGGCGACGACCGTCACGGCCATGGTCGCCAACCTTTGGCGCGTCGTCATCGGGACCATCGCGTTCTTCGTGGCCCTGGAGACGATCGGCATCGACCTGACTCCCCTCCTAGCAGGCGCGACCGTGGTCGGGGCGACCATCGGATTCGGAGCGCAGAGCCTGGTGCGTGACCTGCTATCGGGATTTCTCCTCATAGTCGAGGACCAGTTCGACATTGGCGACATCCTCGTCGTGGGCGACGTCACCGGCACAGTCGAGGACTTGACGCTCCGGGTGACGAGGCTGCGCGCGGCCGACGGCACGATGTGGGTCGTGGCCAACGGGGAGATCCGACAGCTCGGCAACAAGTCGCGTCGTAGGGCCCCTGCCGCCGAATGACCAGACAGACACGAGGCTGAGCCGAGCGGGTCAGGCGTCCCCTTGACGCGCCGCGCGCCACATCGCCTCGACAGGCGCCTCGCGCCCGGTCCACCGCTCGACCGCCAGCGCAGCCTGATGCACGAGCATCCCGAGTCCACCGAGCGTCCTTGCCCCGCGCTCTTCGGCGGCTCGCAGCATCGGGGTGAGCGCGGGATGGTAGACGAGGTCCACGACCAACTGACTCGGCCGCAGTAGGTCTGGGTCCACCGCCAGCTCTTGCGATCCGGGTGCGACATCGCCTCCGTCGCCCGCACGAGAACCTGCCGCCCCGCCTGTCATCCCGAGCGACGTCGCCTGCACCACGAGGTCGACGGCTGGAAGGTCGTCGTCGGTCCCCACGCGTCCGGCCTCGCCCGCCAGCGCCGCAGCTACGACAGCGCGCTCGCGGGTGCGGTTGAGCACGACCACCTCCCCGGCTCCTGCCCGGGCGAGCGCCAGCACCACGGCCCGCGCCGCTCCTCCAGCTCCGATCACGGCGCAGCGCCTTCCCGAGGGATCGAATCCCGTGCCCCTCCTGAGTGCCTCCAGGAACCCTTCCCCGTCCGTCGAGTCGCCGAGGAGCCTCCCATCGCGCGCGATCACACAGTTGGCGGCTCCGAGTGCCTTCGCGAGGTCGCTCAACTCGTCTACGGACGAAGCGGCAGCTTCCTTGTGCGGGGTGGTGACCGACAGCCCGGCTATTCCGAGCGCTCGCATTCCCCCGAGCGCCTCCGCGGCACGGCCCGCACGGACCTCGAAACCCACCGACACCCAGTCCATCCCCATCGCGTCGAACGCCGCGTTGTGCAGGAGAGGCGACAACGAGTGGGACACGGGGTCCCCGATGACCCCGACCACGGTCGACGCCGCCGCCGGCCACCACGGGGACCTTCTCACCGCCACGATCCTCGCATACGGACCGTGGCCGCTACGGGAGCCCGCGGCTCTTGGCGAGCGCTTCGTTGGCCTCCTGCTCGGCCAGCGTGTTCGAGAACGCCTCGGTGCCGTCCGCGGAGACCACCACGAAGTAGAGCCAGGACCCCTGCGCCGGGGACAGCGCTGCCTCGATCGAGGCCTGCGAAGGGAAGCAGATCGGGGACGGGGTCAGCCCCGCGTGGAGGTAGGTGTTGTACGGAGATTGGAGCGCCAAGTCCGCAGACGTGACGGTCCCTCCGTCACGGTGCTCGGCGTAGAGGACCGTCGAGTCCATCTGGAGGTCCATGCCGCGAGCGAGACGGTTGTAGATCACGCGCGCGACCTTGGCGAGGTTCTGTGGGTAGACGCCCTCCTTCTGCACGATCGAGGCGGCCGTGATCGCCTGGTAGGGGGACAGCCCGAGTGCGGCCGCGCCCTGTGCGAGACCCTCGGACTGCGCCTGCGCGTCGAACCGCTGAACCATCTGCTCGAGAAGGGTGGTGTCCGATTCGCCCGGGAGCACCAGGTAGGTACCGGTCCCGAGCAGCCCGTCGAGGTTGGTCGAGCCCGGCGCCTCCAACGGCGATTGCACTGCCCCCGAGGTGGCAAGCGCGAGGAACGTGCTCGCGTCCTTTCCGGGCAGCTGCCCGACCCGCGAGGCCGTCTCGTACACCGTGAAACCGGGCGGCAGAGTGACCGGGAACACGTCCGGCCCCCCGGCGAGAGACTCCCTCACGGCGTCGAAGGCCTCGTGCTGCCGCATCAGGTAGCTACCGGGCTGCACCACGGGCGTGCCGTGGAAGACGAGGTAGAACCGGAACGCGAGAGTGCTGCTCACCACGTGGTCCTTCGCCAGCGTCGACGCCACCCCGCTCACCGAGGTGCCCTTGGCCACCGTGAGCACCTCTCGTGCCCCTCCGGGGGAGCCACCCACCTGGCCCTCGTACCAGGCGGCCGCCCACGCCAGGAACGCGACGACCACGATGCCCAGAGCGCACAGCGCTGTGCGCATCGGATGACGACCTAGCGCCGCGAGCAGATTGGCCGAAGGCTTCGATCCTCGGCCGAGTCCTGATGGCGCTCGCTCACGCGAGTACGAGACAGGTGGGTCTTCAGGCATCCGGGCGTCCGCCCCGCGAGTCGAGCCACGCCTGGAGCATCACGGCCGCGGCGGCCTGGTCGACCACCTGCCTGCGTGCCGGTCCGCCGCGCCCGGCCTCGCCGAGCCTTCGCTCGGCGCTCACGGTGGTGAGCCGCTCGTCGAAGGTCTCCACCTCCACACCGTGCGGCGCGAGGAGCTCGGCGAGCGCGTCCGCCTCCTGCTCGGCCGCTTGCGCCGCCGGGCCGTGACGCCCGTCGAGGCTCACCGGGAGCCCCACCACGACGGCGCTCGCCCCCGTCTCTGAGACCAGCGCCGCGATCCTCGCCCTGTCGGCGGACGGGTCCGGTCCACGAAGGAGGGTGCATCGAGGCAACGCGACGCGACGCGCGCTGTCGGACACTGCCACCCCTATCCTTCGCTCGCCGAGGTCGATGCCGATCACGCGCACTGTCTTCGCAGGTCCAAGTCTCCGGTCAACCGCCGAGCCGCCGACGCGCCTCCGCCAGCATCTCGTCGATCATCGAGACGTCGCTGCCTCCTGCCTGCGCCAGTCGAGGCGTGCCTCCGCCTCCGCCGCGCACGATTGCGGCGAGCTCCTTGGCGGTGACCCCCGCGTCCACAGATCCTTCGCCGGCGGCGACCGCGAGGGCGACCTTCGACCCGTCGGGGCTCCCCGCCAGCACGACGACCGAGGCGCCGGCCTTGCTGACCGCTTGGGCGAGGTCCCGCAGGGCGTCAGGGGTGCGCCCGTCTTCGCGGCGCACCACCACCCCGTCGGCCGCCTGGCCGAGGATCTGCTGAGCCTGCTCCTCGAGATGTCCCGCCCGCAGACGCGCGAGCTCCTTGTCCGCCTGACGCTGGCGATCGAGCAGCTTCTCGAGGGCCTCGGCCACGCCGGCGGGCTCCACCTTGAGCAGACGGGCAGCGTGCTGCAGCTCGCGCTGGTGCTCGGAGAGCAGATCGAGCGCGCCGGCCCCGGTGACCGCCTCGATCCTGCGCGTGTTGGACCCGATCGAGCTCTCGGACAAGATCGTGAGGGGCCCGATCATGCCGAGGGCGTCCACATGGGTGCCGCCGCACAGCTCGGTGGACCTCGCTCCGGCCCTCACCACACGGACCTGTTCGCCGTACTTGTCGCCGAAGAAGGCGAGCGCCCCCAAGGACTCCGCTTCGGCGCGCGATGTCTCGAAGACCTCCACCGGCGCGTCGGACAGCACGTCGGAGTTGACGAGGGAGCTCACTTCGGACAGCTCGGCGTCGCGCACGGCCGCGGGGTGGGAGAAGTCGAAGCGAAACCGGTCTGGCGCCACGTAGGACGACTGCTGGCGCACGTGGTCGCCCAGCACCTGGCGCAGGGCCGCGTGGAGCAGGTGGGTACCGGTGTGGTTGCGCCTGGTGGCCTCGCGCCTCGGGGCGTCGATGACCGCTAGCGCGTCCTGCCCCGGGAACAGCTCTCCTTCGACGGTGGCCCGGTGCACGACGAGCCCGGGGATGACGCTCTGGGTGTCGACGACGCGGGCGCGCCCGGTGGCCGTCGTGATCACCCCGGTGTCCCCGATCTGGCCCCCGCCCTCGGCGTAGAAGGGGGTGCGGTCGAGGACCACCTCGACGGTTCCCTTTTCGGCACCGGCCTGCACGGCCACGACACTTGCCGGCTCCTCGTAGTGCCGGTAGCCGGTGAACTTGGTCGGCCCCTCGCCCTCGAGCAGGTCACGGTAGACGGCCTCGTCGCCTGTCACCGCGCGCCGTGCCCTGGCATCGGCCCGCGCGCGCTCGCGTTGAACGGACATCTCGCGCTCGAACCCCTCGGTGTCGACGAGCGCCCCCGCCTCGGCCGCCATCTCCGTCGTGAGCTCTATGGGAAAACCGTGGGTGTCGTGCAGTCGGAAGGCGACCTCCCCCGGCACTCGACCGGTGCCCTTGGCGAGCTCTTCCTCGAGCAGCGCTGAGCCCGAGTCGAGCGTTCGCCTGAACGCGCCCTCCTCGCGTTCCACGGTCGCCTGGACGAGGTCGAGCTCTTCGGACAGGGCCGGGTAGGCCCCGCCGAGCACGTCTGCGACGCTGCGTACGAGCGCGGGGGTCATGGGCTCGATCACGCCGAGCTGGAACGCGCGCCTCACAGCGCGGCGTATCACGCGACGTAGCACGTACCCGCGCCCCTCGTTGGATGGCAGCACTCCGTCGGCGACCAGCATCGCCATGGCTCTCGCGTGATCGGCGAGTATCCGAAGCGACACGTCGGTGTGCGGGTCGGCGCCGTAATCGACGCCCGCCGCCTCCTCGGCCACCGCCAAGATCGGGCGGAAGACGTCGGTCTCGAACAGCGAGCGCACTCCCTGGAGCACGGGGAGGTTGCGCTCGAGCCCCGCGCCAGTGTCGATGCACTTGACCGGGAGGTCCTCCGTCGTGCCATCTTCCAGCCGGTTGTACTGCATGAACACCAGGTTGTAGATCTCGACGAAGCGCTCGGGGCCGCCGTGGGCCGGCCCTCCTGGTTCCCCGAAGTCGGCACCGCGGTCGAAGAACAGCTCCGAGCAAGGCCCGCACGGGCCGGTCAGGCCCATGCTCCAGAAGTTGTCCTCGCCGAGCCTCTGCACCCGGTCCGCAGCAATCCCCGTGGACTCGAGCCACACCTGCTCGGCCTCGTCGTCGGTCTCGTAGACGGTGGCCCACAGCCTGTCGGCATCCACTCCGAGCACCTCGGTGAGCAGCTCCCAGGCGAAGGGGATGGCCTGTGCCTTGAAGTAGTCGCCGAAACTGAAGTTCCCGAGCATCTCGAAGAAGGTGCAATGGCGCTCGGTGGTGCCGATGACCTCTATGTCGACAGTGCGAAAGCACTTCTGCACCGAGGTGGCCCGCGGCCAGGGGGCGGGCTCCTCGCCGACCAAGTAGGGCTTGAACGGCACCATGCCCGCAATCGTGAAGAGCACCGTGGGGTCGTGCGGTATCAGGCTCGCCGACGGCACCACCGTATGGCCTCTCTCGGCGTAGAAGCCGGTGAACGCTGAACGCAGCTGGTCGGCGCCGGTCACGACGAGCGATCCTATCTGGGCCGCTCAGCGAGCCCTTGCGCTCACCTCCAGCTCACGCCACAACTGGTCCTCTCTCCGCTTGGCTTGGTCGCGCCCGGCTTCGACGGCGCGCCTGAGCCTGCGCGTGGCCCTTCGCGCTTGGCGGTCGACGATCGCCGCCACGTCGCCGGTGAGCTCTCCCGAGTGCATCCGTCGGGATACGACCTCCAAGCGACGCCGGGCCCAGAGGGTCCCCCCGGCCCCTAGCGCCACCCCGGCCGAGAGCCAGACCGTGCGCCTCACCTGCTCGCACCGGCGCGCCGGGCGCGCCGGTGCGTGCTGCGCGAAGCCCGGGCCGATTGCGGCTCACGCCGCAGCGGCGACGCGGACACCGGTGCCGTGGGCCTCTCGGCCCTGCGCGAGCGCGGCGACAACAGGCGCCGGAGGGCGCCCCCGAGCCCGCTGGAAAAGGCCATAAGCTTCACGACCGGGTTTGCGAAGGCGCGGTACGCGAGCCGCGAGGCCGAGTCCACCGTCCCTGTCACCGCCTCGGCGGATGAGAGCACGTCACCCACCCGGAGCATCTCCGTGGCGGCCTGATCGACCATGACTCGCGCGTCGCGCACGAGCGGTACCGTCTCGCGGCGCAGGTCCCTCACCGTCTCACGCAGCTCGCGGACACGACGCGAGAGGATCACCACGACCGCGAGCGCCGTGAGCGCCGCTGTCGCTGAGATCGCCGCTGCGGCCAGCGAGGCGACGTCGTCGGCGGCGGTCATCCCGAGATGCTAGTGCCGCTCCCTTCGGCCGGGCTGCGTGCCGCCCGCAGTCCGCGCACGCACCCGGCGAAGCCGTTCGCCCAGTGCCGCTTCGGCGCCCAGCTCGCTCGGCTCGTAATAGACGTGCCCTTCGAGCTCTGCCGGTCGGTATTGCTGCTGTACCCACCCGCTCGGGTCGTCGTGCGGATAGCGGTACGCGTCCGGCCCGCCGGCAGGCGACCCCCCCGGGTGGTGAGGGTCGCGCAGGTGCACGGGCACCTGCGACCCCGCTCCGCGGCGCACGTCCGAGAGGGCGCGGCCGATCGCGACCGTCACCCTGTTCGACTTCGGGGCCGACGCGAGGTAGACGACGGCCTCGGCCAGGTTGAGCTGCGCCTCGGGCAGCCCGACCTGCTCGACAGCCCGCGCCGCCGCCTCGGCCACGACGAGCGCCATCGGATCGGCCATCCCCACGTCCTCGCTGGCGAGGATGACCAGCCGCCGCGCGACGAACCGAGGGTCCTCGCCTCCCTCGAGCATCCTCGCCAGCCAGTAGAGCCCGGCGTCCACGTCCGAGCCGCGCACCGACTTGATCAACGCGCTCGCCTGGTCGTAGTGCGCGTCCACACCCTGGTGCAGCAGCCTGCCGGCACGTGCGCGCTCGACGTCGCCCGAGGTGATCTTCCTCCCCTCGGCCAGCACCATGGCGATCTCCAGGGTTCCTAGTGCAGCGCGCGCGTCGCCCTCTGCCACCGACACGAGCGCGTCGAGCGCCTCGGAGTCCGCTTCACAGCCCTCGCGGTCCAGGGCTCGCTCGAGCAACTCCCGCACCTCTGCGTCACCGAGAGGCTCGAGGCGCCACAAGGTAGCGCGACTGAGCAGCGGGGAGTTGACCGAAAAGTACGGGTTCTCGGTGGTGGCGCCGACGAGCACGACGAGTCCCTCCTCGACCGCCGGGAGAAGGGCATCCTGCTGGGTGCGGTTGAAGCGGTGCACCTCGTCGACAAACAGGATGGTGCCCTGGGAGTGCTCCCCGAGGCGCCTGCGGGCCTCCTCGATCGCCTGCCTGGCGTCGGCCACACCCGCGCTCACCGCCGAGAGCTGGACGAAGGCCTTGGAGGACCGTCGCGCGATGACCGAGGCGAGCGTCGTCTTGCCGGTACCCGGAGCGCCCCAGAGGATCGCCGAGGTGAGCCGGTCCTGCTCGATCAGCACCCGCAGCGGCGCGCCGGGCCCGAGCAGGTGGCGCTGGCCGACGATCTCGTCGAGGGTACCCGGGCGCATGCGCGTCGCAAGCGGCGCGCGCTGCTCGAGGCGCTCGGCGGCCGCGGCGTCGAAGAGGTCGGCTGCGCCCTCGCGCCGGGCCCGGGATCCTCGCGGCTGGGTCACCGCGCACGTCCCGCGCCTGCACTCACGCCGGCGCCGGTCCTCGCCCGTGGTTCGTGGAGATGCGGATCGACAACTCGCGCAGGGTCGCGTCTGCGAGGGCCTTGGGCGCGCCCGTCATCGGGTCGGTGCCCGACTGCGTCTTCGGGAAGGCGATCACCTCACGAATGTTCTCCTCGCCTGCCAGCAACGCCGCCAGGCGGTCGACGCCCACCGCGAACCCTCCATGGGGTGGCGCGCCGTAGCGGAAGGCCCCGAGGAGGAAACCGAAGCGCGCCTCGGCCTCCTCGCGCGAGATCCCCAGGGCGTCGAAGACCATGCTCTGGATGTCCTCGCGATGTATACGGATCGACCCGGACCCGAGCTCCCAGCCGTTGAGCACGAGGTCGTAGGCCTCCGAGCGCACCGACAGTGGATCGCTAGTGAGAAGGTGCAGGTCGTCGGCGTTGGGCATCGTGAAGGGGTGATGGGCGGCTACCGGGTGGCCCTCGTCGTCGAGGCCCTCGAACAGCGGGAAGTCGGTCACCCAGCAAAAGTGCAACGCGCCCGTGCCCGTCGGGGGACGGCCCAGCTCCAGGCGGAGCTGTCCGAGCACCTCGCAGCAGGTACGCCAGGTGTCGGCGACCACCAGCAGCAGGTCGCCTGCCTCCGCGCCGGTACGAGAGACGAGCCCCTGGCGCTCGTCGGGCGAGAGGAACCTCTCGAGCGGCGACTCGAGCCCGGGTCCCGACTCGGGCGCGGGCGCCGACACCTTGAACCATGCCAGTCCCTTGGCGCCGAGCTCCTTGGCCCTGTCGACGAGGGCGTCGAGCCGGCCCCGGCCCAGCCCCGCTCCCGCCGGCAGGCGGAGGGCCTTCACGCGCTCGGCCTGAAACGCGCGGACCTCGGTCGCGGCAAAGGTCTCGCCGACGTCGACGAGCTCCATGCCGAAGCGCAGGTCGGGCTTGTCCACGCCGAAGCGATCCATGGCTTCGTGCCAGCTGATGCGCTCTGGTTCGGTCGGACGAGTACCGACAGCCGCCTCCGCCGCGTCGTGTACCGCCTCGGTGACCACCTCCATCACGTCCCACTGCGTCACGAACGACGCCTCGAGGTCGAGCTGGCTGAACTCGAACTGCCGGTCGGCACGAAGGTCCTCGTCGCGAAGGCACCTTGCGATCTGGAAGTAGCGGTCCATCCCCCCCACCATGAGCAGCTGCTTCGCGATCTGCGGGCTCTGCGGGAGGACGTAGAAGGCACCTGGGTGCAGGCGCGAGGGCACCGCGAACTCGCGGGCGCCCTCGGGTGTGGGTGTCCACAGCAGCGGCGTCTCCAGCTCGCAGAAGCCCTGGCGCGCCATCGCCGCGCGCAGGGCCCCGAGCACCTGCGAGCGCAGGCGCATGTTGGATTGCATGCGCGGCCGGCGGAGGTCCACATAGCGGTACCGGAGCCGCACCGACTCGTCCGGCTCGGCGCGGTCGTCGACCGCGAAGGGCGGGGGCTCGGCTCGCGCGAGGACCTCCACCTCGCAGTCGGCCAGCTCGATCTCGCCGGTCGCGATCTCGGAGTTCTCGTTGCCGGCGGGGCGCCGGCGCACCGTACCCTCTACCTGCAGTACCCACTCCGTTCGCGCCTCTACCGAACCGTCGACGACACACTGGGTCACGCCGGTGTGGTCGCGCAGGTCCACGAAGGCCAGATGCTCCCCGTGCTCACGCCGCGTCGACACCCAACCGCAGAGCCGGGCGCGGTTGCCCGCGTCGGATGAGCGAAGCTCGCCGCAGACGTGGGTACGCATCGAAGTGGCGCTGTTCGATGTCATGGCGCCTCCCCGCGCAGCCACGCAACCAATTGCTCGCGAGGCACCGTCGTCTGCCGGCCCTCGCCGAGCGATCGAAGTGTCACCGTCCCCTCCTCGAGCTCGCGCGCCCCCACGATCACCGCGTAGCGCGCGCCCGAGCGATCAGCGAGCTTGAGCTGGGCCTTCAGCGACCGGTCGTCGAAGCCGCGCACCGCCGCCAGCCCAGCCGCCCTCAGCTCGGCGCTCAAGTCCCGCGCGGCCCCGCCGCCTGTGCCGTCGACGACGAAGACGTCCGGCACCGAGTGAGCCGCGTCGAAGCAGCCCTCTGCGTCGCAGGCGAGCAACAGGCGCTCGATGCCGATCCCGAAGCCGATCCCCGGTGTGGACGGCCCGCCGATCGCCTCGGCCAGGCCGTCGTAGCGGCCGCCGCCTCCCACCGCATTCTGGGCCGACTCGAGGGCCGACGCGGCGAACTCGAAGGTCGTACGGGTGTAGTAGTCCAGCCCGCGCACCAGCCGCGGCTCGAGCCTGTAGGGGATCCCGAGCGCGTCGAGGCCGCCCCTCACCGAGGCAAGGTGGCCGGCGCACTCCTCGTCCAGGTAGTCGACGATCTTGGGGGCCCCTTCTGTGACCGAACGGCACTGCGGGCGCTTGCAGTCGAGAACCCTGAGCGGGCTGAGGGTGAAGCTCTTGCGGTGCTCGTCGCACAGCTCGTCAGCGTGCGAGGCCAAGTAGTCGCGCAGGGCCGAGGTGTACCTGGCGCGGTCGGCCTGGCAGCCCATCGAGTTCACCGACAGGTCGATCCTGCGCAGCCCCAACCCGGCGTAGAAGCCGGCCGCGAGGGAGATCACCTCCACGTCCAGCCCGGGGTCGTCACTTCCGAGTGCCTCCACTCCGAGCTGATGGTGCTGGCGGTAGCGGCCGGCCTGCGGGCGCTCGTAGCGAAATGCGGGTGTGGCGTACCAGACCTTCCAGGGGAGCGACGGGCGGTGCTGGACGAAGGCGCGCACCACCGGCGCGGTCCCCTCGGGGCGAAGCGCCAGGGTCCTCCCGCCCCGATCGGTCAGCTCGTACATCTCCTTGCCGACCACCTCGCTCTCGTCGCCCACCGCGCGTCTGAACAGCCCCGTGTCCTCGAGGACCGGAGTGATCAGCAACCCGTACCCAGCGAGCCGCGCGTGGCGCGCGAAGAGCGCCACGAGGGTCTCCCAACGCTCGGACTCCGGCCACAGGACGTCGTGCATTCCCACCGGCGCCCGCAGCGTTCCCCCGGCGGGCGCCTCATCGCCCTCCCGGGGTGCGCGTCTGCGACCGCTTGGAGACTGCTCTTCGCCCACCGGGGCTTCAGCCCTTCCGGCCGGGCAGGGTGCGGAAGGCGTCGAACACGCCGTCGAGGTGCTTGAGCGAGCTGATCAACGAGTCGAGGTGGCCCGGGTCCGCCAGCTCGACCTCGAAGCTCATACGGCTCACGCGGTCGGGGGCGGTCTGGCTGGAGGAGGCCACGATGTTGAGGTGGTGCTCGGAGACCACGCGCGTCACGTCGGCGAGCAGGCGCGACCGGTCGAAGGCCAGCACCTCGATCGCCGCGACGAACACGGCCGCACCCTCGCGATCCCATTCGACCTCGATGAGCCGCTCGTGCTCACCCGTGGCCAGCACCGCAGCGTTGGCGCAGTCGGACCTGTGGACGCTCACTCCCCGGCCTCGGGTCACGAACCCGACTATCTGGTCTCCTGGCACCGGAGTACAGCAACGGCTCAGACGGACCATCACGTCGTCAAGCCCCTCGACAAAGACGCCAGCCGGCGACCTGCGCCTCGTCCTGGTCTTGAGCTCTGGGCTGACCGTGGTGGGCAGCTGTTCCTCGTAGTCCCCGCCGCGAAGCTCGCGCGCCAGGCGCTGTGCGACCGATCGGGCGGAGATGTGCCCGTCGCCGATGGCCGCGTGCAGAGCATCCAGGTCCGCGTACTTCATCTCCTGCGCCAGCTGGGCGAGGGCGTTCGACGCAGCAAGCTTCTGAAGCGGCAGTCCCTCGCGGCGAAGTGCCTTGGTCAGCTCGTCACGTCCGGTCTCGATCGCGTCCTCCCGGCGCTCACGGCTGAACCACTGCCGGATCTTGTTGCGAGCCCGTGGGGAGGCGACGATCTGCAACCAGTCCCGCGACGGCCCCGCCGAAGGCACCTTCGAGGTGACGATCTCCACCGTGTCCGCCGACTGAAGCTCGGTCTCGAGCGGCATCAGCCTGCCGTTCACCTTCGCCCCGATGCAACGGTGGCCGACCTCGGTGTGGATGGCGTACGCGAAATCGATGGGAGTCGACCCCGCCGCCAGCGCGATCACCCTGCCCTTCGGGGTGAACACGTACACCTCGTCCTGCTCGAGGTCGAGCTTCAGCGTCTCGAGAAACTCGAAGGGGTCGGTGGTCTCGGACTGCCAGTCGACGATCCTCTGCAGCCATTGCATCTCGGCGGTGGTGGCGGCGTCCTTACCCTTCTCCTTGTAGCCCCAGTGCGCCGCGATTCCGTACTCCGCCCGTCTGTGCATCTCCTGAGTGCGGATCTGTACCTCGATCGGCTTGCCCTCCAGGCCGACCACGGTGGTGTGCAGTGACTGGTACAGGTTGAACTTCGGGGAGTTGATGTAGTCCTTGAACCTGCCCTGGACGGGGCTCCAGATCGCGTGAATCGACCCGAGAGCCGCCCAACAGTCCTTCTCCGACTCCACGATCACCCGGATACCGACGAGGTCGTTGATCTCAGCGAATTCCTTCTCGCGCACGACCATCTTCTCGTAGATGCTCCACAGGTGCTTCGGCCGGCCCGTCACGTCCGCCACGATTCCCGATTCCGAGAGGCGCTCGCGCACCGCGACGAGCACACGCGCGAGATAGTCGTCGCGTGCGGGAGCCCTGGTGGCCACCATCTGCTCGATCTCGGCGAAGCGCTTGGGGTGCAACGTCGCGAAGGCCAGGTCCTCGAGCTGCCACTTGAGCTCCTGGATCCCGAGGCGGTGGGCGAGGGGCGCGTAGATGTCTAGGGTCTCCTGGGCTGTGCGACGCTGCTTCCACTCCGGCATGGCGGAGATCGTTCTCATGTTGTGGAGCCGGTCCGCCAGCTTGATCACGAGCACCCGCCAGTCGCTCGCCATCGCGACCAGCATCTTGCGCACGGTGGCTGCCTGCTGCGCCTCCTTCGAGTCGAACTGGAGCCGGTCAAGCTTCGTCACACCGTCGACGATCGTGGCCACCTCAGGGCCGAACTCCTCCGAGACCTGCCCGACCGTCACTCCGGTGTCCTCGACCGCGTCGTGGAGCAGAGCGGCGGCCACCGAGCGGGCGTCGAGGCCCAGGTCCGCGACGATCTTGGCCACCGCTACCGGGTGGGTGATGTAGGGCTCGCCGCTCTGGCGCACCTGGCCCTCGTGGGCAGCAGCGGCCGCCCCGCCGGCCCTCATGATGAGCTCCCGGTCGCCGTCCGCGGAGCTGGGCCGCCTGGCGTCGAAGGCCGCCAGCACCCCCTCTAGGAGGTCACCCCCGGAGACAGGCGGATGCAGCACACCAGCCACGCGCTCGACCGTCACCATCCATCAACGGTACCTGCCGGGGTGAGGGCGCGCGGCCCATCGGGACCTAGCGCCTGCGGCCCTTGCGGCTCCCTTTGCCCTTGCGCGGCCGCGGCGCGGGCCGCCGCGGCTGCGACGCAGAGCCTCCGGCCCCGGGACGCTTTGCCGTCGTCTGCGCGCGCGGCTCGGCCCTGCCGTCGTCGGCACCGTCGGCACCGTTTGCGCCGTCGGCGACCTGCTGCGGCACCTCGGCCGTGGCCGTGGCCCTGCCCCTGGCGGCCGCTCCCGGGCGCAGCACGGCACCGCGTCGCGCCCCGGCCGGCACCGGTCGGCCGCGCGCCTGGCTCCGGGCGCCTCCGGCGCCTCGCCCACCAGGGCGCGCGCTCCCCGAGGTCGACGCCACCGCGAGGATCGCCGCTGCGCGCGGAGTGAGGAGACCGGTCCTGTCCGCACGGGTCGCGAGCTTCTGGCGGATGCTCACGTAGCGCGCTTCGCGCTCCTTCATTATCGACAGGACAGGCGAGGCGATGAAGATCGACGAGTACGCACCTGAGGTCAACCCGATCACGAGGGCGAGGCCGAAGTACTGCAAGGTCGTGGCCCCGAGGAGCTGAGCGCCGATGACGAGCACCGAGAGCACCGGCAGGATGGCGACCAGCGAGGTATTGATCGACCTGGCGAGGGTCTGGTTCATCGACAGGTTGACGACGTCCTCGTAGGTCATGCGCCCCGAGGCGCCGAGTCCCTTGGTGTTGTCGGCGACGCGGTCGAACACGACCACGGTGTCGTAGAGGGAATACCCGAGGATCGTGAGCACGGCGATCACCGTGTCCGAAGTCACCTGGAACCCGCTGAGTGAATAGACGCCCACCACCACGAGCAGGTCGTGGATGACCGCGATCAGCGCGGCGATCGCCATCTTCCATTCGAACCTGATCGATATGTACGCGACCACCACGACGAAGAAGACGATCACCGCCAGGATCGCTTTGTCGGTGATCTGGCTGCCCCAGGTCGGGCCGACGTCGATGATGTTCACCTTGGTCACCGGCACACGGCCGATGCGAGCCATCGCTTGGTCCACGGCCTGCTTGATCTGAGCCTGGCGAGCGGAGGGAAGTCCGTTGAGGTCGGCCTGCACCTGGACGTTGGCGCTCGATCCCGTGCCGAGGATCTCGACGGTGGCTCCGTTCAGACCCGCCTTCTGCACGGCGCTCTGGACGGTGGCGACGCTGGCTCCGTGAGCGGGCACCTCCCACGAGGTACCGCCCTTGAAGTCGATGCCGAAGTTGAGGCCCTTCGTCGCGAGCGAGCCGATACCGGCCACGATGACCACCGCCGAGAGCAGGAACCACCAGCGCCTTCGCCCGACGAAGTCGAAGGAGGTCTCGCCGCGGTAGAGGCGGATCAGCGAGTTCCGGCGCCTCGGTGCGCCCTCGGTCTCGAGCGTGTCGCTCACAGCGGCCTGCTCGTGCTCGTGCTCAAGTTCCCGCCCCCGGCTCGACGGCGAGCCCCCGCGCCACCCCGATCATGCGCGCCCGCGTGATGCGCTCGTTGCGGCCCAGAAGGATGACGAGAGGACGCGTGAAGAAGAACGTCGTGAAGATGTCGAGCAGGGTGGCAAGTCCGAGGAAGAAGGCGAAACCTCTCACCGTGCTCACCGTCAGTAGGTACAGCACCACCGCAGCCGCAAGCGAGACCAGGTCGGCGGCGAGCACGGTACGGAAGGCGCCCCGGAAGCCCCGGTCCACGCTTGTCCGCACCGATCTGCCACTTCGGACCTCGTCCTTCAAGCGTTCGAAGTACACGATGTAGGAGTCGACCGTGATCCCGATCGACACGATCACCCCGGTCACACCTGCGAGGTCCAACGTGAGGTTCATCGAGGTGTGGCCCAGGGCCGAGACGATTGCCCACAGGAGGGCCGCGGTGGTGACGAGCCCCGAGATGACCACGATCCCGAGGGCCCGGTAGTAGAAGATGGCGTAGATCAGCACGAGGAGCAGCCCGCCGATCCCTGCCGCCAGCCCCGCCTTGAGCGAGGACTTGCCCAGGCTCGGCGAGACGGTGGTCTGGTCGATCTGCTTGAGCGGCACCGGGATGGCGCCGGAGTTGAGGTCAAGAGCCAGGTTCTGAGCCGTGCTCTGGGTGAAGTTCCCGCTGATCTGGACCTTGCCCCCGAACGAGGTGAAGGTCGACTGGTTGGGCAGCGTGAGCGGCGCCGAGATGACCTGCCCGTCGAGGTCCACGGCGATGTAGGCGTGGAACTGCTCCTGGGCGAGGGTGTCCCATGGCCCGGCGCTCTTGAAGTTGAGCTGCACCACCCAGCTCGGGGTCTGGAAGACGGCCTGCGCCGAGGCGACCTGGCTGCCCGCTACCCCGGTCGGGCCGAGCAGGTACCTGAGCCCCGCCTGTCCCGACTGCGGGGACGCCGGCACCAGGACGTAGGAGCCCGCGTGGTCGTCGTTGTAGGTGAACGTGCTGCTCTTGTACGAGGTGAGCGCCGGGTCTGCGCCGACGTTGTTGCCGGGCTGACCCGAGGTGGTGTTGACGTTCAGGTTCGAAGCGGTCTGGTCGTACTGCGCCGCCGAACAGGCTTGCGGGATGTTGGAGGACGGGGGTGGCGACTTGGGCTTGGAGTAGGGCTCGGCGAAGCACAGGACGGGACGGAACTGCATCTGCGCCGTGGTCCCGATCAGCTTGATGAGAGCCTCGGGGTTCTTCACCCCCGGGAGCTGCACCACGACTTGACCGCCCTGAGAGTTGACATTGGCGCCCGACGCTCCGGCGGCGTCGACGCGGTTGCGCATGATGTTGACCGTCGTGTTCATCTGGTCGCTGGAGATCTTGTGGGCCGGCTGGTACACGACCTCCGAGCCACCCGCGAGGTCCAAACCGAGCTTCGGGTGCCAGCCCGCCCCGAGCGAAGCGCCGAACGCGATCGCCGACACAGCGATCGTCACGAGCAGGCTGACGAGGAGCGACCGCTTCACCTCTTGCCGGGCTCCCCGCTCGCGGCCGTACCGCCGTCGTGCTCGTCCACCTCGTTGTGCTCCTCCCCGTGCGCTTCGGGGTCTTCAGCGCCATCGTGGTGCTCGTGCTCGTCAGGCTCGGGGTCGGCCTCGTCGTCCACCTCGGGATGCGCCAGCGCTTCGTCCTCGGTGGCGGCCGAGTCGTCCTCATCCGTCCAGTGCTCGGACTCCTCGGGCTCCGGCTCGGTCAGGCGCCGGGCGATCGTGGAGCGCAGCACGGTGATCCTGGTGCCTGGGGCTGTCTCGATGGTGACCCTGTCGGCCTCCACGTCGAGGACACGGCCGAAGATCCCGGCACCGGTGAGGATCTCGTCGCCCGTCGACACCTCCTGGAGGTTCTCGCGTTGGCGCCGAGCTTGCTGGGAACGAGGGCGGAGGAAGAACACGTACGCCAGCACCCCGAGCAGCACGATGAAGACGAGCGTCCCGACGCTGCTGCTGGCCGAGGTGGTCGCCTTGCTACTGGAGGAGCTCGCTGCCAGGACGGCGCTTATCACGTTGACGACGCTGTGCATGTTGGGCGAGAGGTCTCCGGCTGGGTTCCGAGCGCACGACCTTACTCCAGGTGCCCGGTCGTCCCCAGGACGGCCGCTACCTGGGAACGTCTCAGGCGCTCATCCTCTACCAGCCGCTTTCTCTACGTCACCACAACGTCGGATCGCGCCCCGCGGCCGGACGCTCCGTCTCCTCCAGGCCCAGGTGCTCGAAGGCACGGGGGGTCGCCGTGCGCCCCCGCGGCGTGCGCTGGAGCAGTCCTTGCTGGAGAAGGAACGGCTCGTAGGCGTCCTCGATCGTGTCGGGCTCCTCGCCCACGCATTGCGAGAGAGTCACGAGGCCGACGGGGCGGCCCCCGAACTTCGTGCACAGCGCTTCGAGGATCGCCCGGTCGACCTTGTCGAGACCGAGGTGGTCGATCCCGAACAGTTCCAATCCCGTCGCCGCGAGCTCGGCGGTGATCGGCGCCTCGGCCCTCACCTCCACGAAGTCGCGCACGCGTCGCAGCAGGCGATTGGCGATCCTTGGTGTGCCGCGTGCCCGCGAGGCGATCTGGCGCGCACCACCGGGCTCCACTTCCACGCCGAGGATGCTCGCCGAGCGAGACACGATCCCGCAGAGGTCCTCCGGCGCGTAGAGGTCGAGGCGCCCGAGAAAGCCGAAGCGGTCACGTAGCGGCCCCGTGAGCAGACCGGTGCGCGTGGTGGCGCCGACGAGGGTGAAGCGGGGTAGGTCGAGGCGGATCGACCTCGCGGTAGGGCCCTTGCCGATCAGGATGTCGAGCTGGAAGTCCTCCATGGCCGGGTAGAGAACCTCCTCCACGGGACGTGCGAGGCGGTGGATCTCGTCGATGAAGAAGACGTCACCAGGCTGGAGGTCGGTGAGGATGGCCGCGAGGTCGCCCGTGCGCGCGAGCGCCGGGCCCGAGGTGACCCTGAAGCCGACCCCCATCTCCGCGGCCACGATCCCCGCCAACGAGGTCTTGCCGAGGCCCGGCGGGCCCGCAAAGAGGATGTGGTCGACGGGCTGGCCGCGGCGGCGGGCGGCCTCCAGGACGATCTCGAGGTGCTCGGTGAGCTGCGGCTGGCCGAGGAACTCCTCGAGACGCTTCGGACGCAGGCGGACCTCGTCGGCCAGCTCGGCCGGGTCCTGCACCGGGTCGATCGGCCGGATGTCCGGGTCCTCCTGCCGGCTCTCGTCCTCGACGTGCGCCAGCACCTCTCGTCTAGCGCTCATCGCCCCGCGCTACCGCGCTCCGGCGAGCTCGCGTAGCGCGTGGCGCAGCAGGTCCTCGACCGAGCCCTCCGACGGCGCAGCGTCGAGGGCGCCGCGGATCTCGTCGGGCCCGTAGCCGAGCTCCACTAGTGCGGCGCGCGCCTCCGAGCGCGCGTTCGCCTCGGAGCCGGAGGAACCGGGCACTCGCCCCTCATCCTGCGCAGGCAGCTCGAGACGGGAGCGCAGGTCGATGACCAGGCGCGCGGCGGTCTTTCGCCCCACACCGGGCACCTGGCACAGCACGCCGAGGTCCTCCTCCAGCACAGCGCGTACCAGGTCCGAAGGGGTGAGGACCGAGAGTGCAGCCATCGCCAGGGAGGGTCCCACGCCGTGGGCGCCGAGCAGGGCCTCGAAGCATCGCCTCTCCTCGGCGGTTGCGAACCCGTAGAGCACGATCGCGTCCTCGCGCACGTGAGTGTGGATGTGGAGCCGTACCTCGTCACCCTGCTCGCCGGCTCGAGCGAGGAGCGGTCCCGTGACGCTCACGCGGTACCCGACTCCCCCCACGTCCACGACGAGCTCTCCTTCGAGGGTCCGCGCGAGCAGCTCACCCCGCAGCCACCCGATCAACGGAGACCGCCCCGCTCCCCGGAGGTGGCCCGTGCGCCCGACGCCCACACCGCGTGCCCGCCGGCCGCCGCCGCGGCCACTGCGCGCGAGCTGACGAGGGTCTTCTCCGACGCGGTGGCGATGCGCGCCTCGAGCCCGGTCCGGGCGGTGGCGGCCTCCACCGCACGGCGCAACGGCTGGGCGGTCAGGTGGCAGAGCGCTAGCGCCAGCGCGTCCGCCACGTCGGGAGGGCTAGGGGGCTCGGGAAGGTCGAGCAGGGCTGCGACCATGCGCTGGACCTGGTCCTTGGTGGCGCTGCCGAAGCCCACCACCGCCATCTTCACCTCGTTGGAGGTGTACTGCGCCACCTCGCACCCCGCCTCTGCAGCTGCAACGAGGGCGAGACCGGCGGCCTGCCCCGTGGCCATGGCGGTGCGCGCGTTGGTCTGGAAGAAGACGTGCTCGACCACGACCGCGTCGGGACGCACCTCTTTCACCAAGGAGCGCAGCTCGCCTATCAATATCGTCAGGCGCTCGGGCAGCGGGGTGTCGGGGTCGGTGGTGACCACTCCCCCCGCGGTCGCAGCGAGGTGGCTCCCGTACTGACGGACGACGCCGTAGCCGCAGCGCGACAGGCCGGGATCTATCCCGAGGACGAACACCCGTTCGATGTTAGCAACCGTGTGCTCCGAATTGGTGGATGTTCGGACGCCCGCCCTACTCGGCGCTGGCTGCGGCGAGCACCTCGTCCGGGATGTCGAAGTTGGACCACACGTTCTGAACGTCGTCGTGGTCGTCGAGCGCTTCGAGGAGCCTCAGTACCCTTCGCGCCTCGGACTCCGACGCGATCGGCACCGTCGTCGAGGGAACCATCGCGAGCTCGGCCGAGTCGGCGTCTATCCCCGCGGCACCCAATGCGCTCGACACGGCGTGAAGGTCCGCCGGGGCGCTGACGAGCACGAATTGGTCGCCCTCGTCCTGGAGGTCCTCCGCGCCCGCGTCGGCCGCGATCTCCATGATCTTCTCCTCGTCGAAGGTGCGCGGGAGCGTGATCAAGCCCTTTCGCTGGAACTGCCACGACACGGCGCCGGGCTCGGCGGTCGACCCCCCGTTGCGGGTGAAGATGTTGCGGACCTCCGCCCCGGTGCGGTTGCGGTTGTCGGTCAAGCACTCGACGATGACGGCCACGCCTCCGGGCGCGTAGCCCTCGTAGGTGACCTCGGAGTATTGGACGCCTTCGAGCTCGCCGGTGCCCCTCTTGATGGCTCGCTCGATGGTGTCGGTGGGCACGGACGCGGCACGCGCCTTCTCGAACATCGTCCTGAGGGTGGCATTCGTCGAGATGTCGCCGCCGCCTTCACGCGCAGCCACCTCGAGCTGGCGGATGAGCTTGGCGAACACCTTCGCCCGAGCCTTGTCTACTGCGGCCTTTCGGTGCTTGGTCGTTGCCCACTTCGAGTGACCCGACATCTTGCGCTACCCGTCCTCTCTCGTGCCTGCTTTGTCGAAGCCCTGACCGGTCGTCTCGCTCATGCGCCTCGGCGGCCGCCGACCCTGATCCTGTCCTCGACCATCGATACGAACATCTCGTGGAGGCGACGGTCCGGCGTGAGCTCGGGGTGGAAGGACGACACGAGCGCGTTGCGTTGCCTGCACACCACGGGGGTCGACTTGCCGTCTGTCCCCACACCGGACGCGCCGTCCGCGAGCTCGAGCCGCGCAAGCACCTCGACGTCGGCACCCGCCGACTCCACTACCGGCGCGCGAATGAAGATCGCGTGCAACGGCGCCGCCCCGACCGATTCGACCTGGAGGTCGCACTCGAAGGAGTCGAGTTGGCGCCCGTAGCCGTTGCGGCGCACGACGATGTCGACGGTCCCGTAGCACCGCTGGTCCCGACGCCCGTCGCTGATGGCGCCGGCGAGGAGGATCATCCCTGCACACGTCCCGAATACCGGGAGCCCCGCCTGGAGCTGCGCGCCGAGCGGCTCCGTGATCTGCGAGGACTCGAGGAGCATCGACATGGTGGTCGACTCGCCTCCGGGCAGCACGATGCCGTCGAGGCCGCGGAGATCCTCACGCCGGCGCACCGGCCGTGAGGCGACGTCGAGGTCAGCGAGCGCTTCGGTGTGCTCGTCGAGGTCGCCCTGGAGGGCCAGGACTCCTACCAGCACCTGGGGGCACCTCGCCCATCACCAGCCGCGCTCGGCCATGTGCTGGGAGAGCATGCCCATCTCGAGCCCTGGCATCGCGGTGCCGAGGCCGCGCGAGACCTTTGCGACGATCTGCGGATCGTCGTGGTGCGTGGTCGCCTCGACGATGGCACGCGCCCTGCGCGCGGGGTCCTCGCTCTTGAAGATGCCTGAGCCGACGAAGACCGCCTCGGCGCCCAGCTGCATCACGAGGGCGGCGTCGGCCGGGGTGGCGATGCCGCCCGCGCAGAACAGCGGTACCGGCAGCCGGCCGGACTCCGCCACCTCGCGTACGAGCTCGATCGGGGACGACAGCGCCTTCGCCGAGGCGTAGAGCTCGGTCGCATCGGACTGGGTGAGCGTCCTCAGGTCACCCAGTATCGAGCGCAGATGGCGCACGGCCTCGACGATGTTGCCGGTGCCCGCCTCTCCCTTGGAGCGGATCAGAGCAGCACCCTCTGAGATCCGCCTGAGAGCCTCGCCCAGACTGGTGGCGCCGCAGACGAAGGGGACCTTGAACGCCCACTTGTCGATGTGGTTGGCCTCGTCGGCCGGGGTGAGGACCTCGCTCTCGTCCACGTAGTCGACCCCGAGCGCCTCGAGCACCTGAGCTTCGGCGAAGTGGCCGATGCGCGCCTTCGCCATCACGGGGATGGTGACGGCGCGCTGGATCGCCTCGATCAGCGCGGGATCGCTCATCCTGGCAACACCGCCCTGGGCGCGGATGTCCGCCGGCACCCTCTCGAGCGCCATGACGGCCACGGCTCCTGCGTCCTCCGCCACGCGGGCCTGCTCGTCGGTGACGACGTCCATGATGACGCCCCCACGCAGCATGTCGGCTAGCCCGCGCTTGACCGTGAACGTGCCGGTGCGACGCTCGTCGGCACCGCCGGACAGACGCGACCCGCGGGCCTCGCCCTCCCGCCCCGGTCGCCCGCGGGCGCTCGGCGTTCGGCGTGCCTCGCTCATGACCCCAGTCTACCGAACAAGGTCTCGAGCCCTTCAGAAGTGAGAGCCGGCTAGCAGCTCACCACTGGTCGAGCGCGCTGATCCTGACCTCGGCGGCGTCGAGCTCCCCGATCCTCTGCTCCGCCCCGACCCATTCGGGAAAGGCCACGGTCCACAGCCAACACGTGGCCCGGCTCCCGGCGCTCGAGTAGAGCACCGAGCGCGGACCGGGGCGCGGGCCGTCCACGATCCCTGCGAGCGCGCCTCGAAGCCCCGGCGGGTAGCGAGTCACCGAGACGGCGAGGCGGTCGGTGTGGAACTCGCGGCCGCGCCCGGCGATCCGGTGGACCGCTGCTCCGATCCCCGGCACGAAGGGGGCGAACGGCAACAGGAGTGCCGCTGCCACCGTGGCCGGCGCGATGTCGCACCGCTTCACGTGGGTGAGCTCGTGGGCGAGCAGGCCTTCGAGCGCTACCGGGTCGAGAGCCGACACGAGCCCGGATGTGAGCACGAGCGACGCGGTGCGATGCCCGCGACCGAGCGCCAGCGCGTCGCGCGCTTCGTCGTGTACCACCCACATGGCTGGCAACGGGAGGCCCATGGTGGCGCACAACCCCTCGACGAGGTTCTGCGCACGCGGTAGGTCCTGTGCTCCTGCGCGCTCGGCGTGCAGAGAGCGCAGCACGAGCGAGGTCGCGCCGAGCCACAGAGCGACCGATGCAAGAGCCCCCGCCGCGGCGCCGGCCACCAGACCGACGATCGGCTCTCCCAGGCCGCTCAGGACCAGAGCGATGATCCCGAAGACGACGACTCCCGGCAGCGTCGCGATGGCGCGCGCCCTGCGCCTGTTGCGGTGCGGAGCTTCGGAGTCGCCTGGCACCCGGTCAGTCTACGAGAGCCCCGTAGAGACCCACGTAGCGCGCTGCGAGCGCCTCCATCGACCAGTGGCGCGCCCGGTCGAAAGCGGCATCGAGCGCCTCGGGAGCGCACGTGCCGGTACCCGACCGCGCGTCCGCGAGCCCAGCCGAGAGCGCGCCGGCGAGGGCCTCGCGCTCCCCGGGGGGGACGAGCGAGGCGTGAGAGGCCCCCACGAACGAGTAGCCCGGGATGTCGCTAGCCACGACCGCCGTCCTCGCCGCCATCGCCTCCACGAGCACCATCCCGAAGGACTCCCCCGCGATCGCGGGCGCGCACAGCAGGTGCGCCCCAGCCATCCGCGAGGCGAGATCCTCGTCCCCTATGCGCCCGAGCCACTCGAGCCCCGGGCCCGGGGGATGTCGCCGGCGTAGCTCGGCCGTCTGCGGTCCCTCTCCGACCACCCAGAGCGTCGCCCCCTCCCCGGCGGGCGCACCACGGCGAGCCTCGCCGGAGATCCGGTCCCAGGCATCGAGTAGCACGCCGAGACCCTTTCGCCTCTCGTGCCGCCCCACGAACATCACGGTCGGGCCCTTGGTCGCCCAGGGCACGGCGGTCGAGAAGCGTTCCAGCTCCACTCCGTTGCCCACCACCTCGTAGGACCCTCCGAGAGCTCCAAAAGCGGTCGACATTGCCTCGGGCGACACGGCGCAGCGGACGTCGAGGTGCCCCGCCGCCCATCGCGCCAGTGGGCCGAGCACGCGGTAGGCGGCGCCCGCACCGGCACGATGAAAGGTGCCCACCTTCGGCTGGCTGCATCTGAACAGGCACGCGTATCCCGGCCCGGGTGCGAGTGGCTCGTGGAAGTGCAGGACGTCGAACCCCCCCGCCCGCACCGCCGAGATCGCGCGCAGCGCTGCGCGCGGGCTCAACGACACCGGCGCCACCGAGCCGTTGGCCGGCAACGCTACCGAGCGGCCGAGGCTCACCAGCTCTTCGCCCTCGAGCCCTTCGACCTCGGCCGTGCCGTCGACGGGTGCGAGCACGGCCGCTTCGTGACCCGCCGCACGCAGGGCTCGCGCCAGCCCGAGGACCTGGCCCTGCACCCCGCCCGGGCGGCTCAAGCTGTATGGGCAGACCATCGCCACCCGCAGGGCTCTCACGTGCGATCGCTCGGCCAGTTCGGCTGGAAGAGGTACCACTGGTCGGGAGCGCGCCGGATGAGCTTCTCCAGGTCCTTGGCGAGGGCCTGGGTCACCCTCGTCACGTCCTCGCGAAGCGACCCGGTGCGCGCGGTGTCCAGGGGCGGCATGACCACCGTGGTGTGGCTCCGCCCGGGACCGCTGTAGACCGCGGTGGGAAGCACCGCGGCACCGGTGCGCAGCGCCAGTGTGGCGGGACCACCAGGGAGGGTCGTGCGCTCACCGAAGAACTCCACCTCGATCCCGTTGCCCTGGATGTCACGGTCGCACAGCAGTCCCACGAGCCCGCCGGCCCTCAGGGTGCGGAGCAGCTCGCCTCCCACGTCGCGCCCCATGGGCAAGATCCTGAGCCCCATCGCCTCGCGCTTGGCCACGAACCAGTCGTAGAGGGATTTGGGCTCGACCGGCTCGGCCACGCTCGTCATCGGGTAGCCCTCGAGCGCAAGCCAAGCCCCGCCCCACTCCCAGGTACCGACGTGGGGCAGCGCCATCAGCACGCCACGCCCGGAGGCCATGTTGTCCACCAGGTGCTCGAACCCCGACTCGACCACGAACCGCTCCCGTATCACCCGTTTCGGCACCGATGGGATGCGAGCGCCCTCGAGCCAGTAGCGCGCGTAGTTGCGGAATGCCCGCCTGGCCCAAGCCTTCGCCTCGCGCTCGCCCAGCTTCCTGCCGAGGACTCGCTCGAGGTTCCGCGCGTACATCGCACGCGCGTCGCGACGTCCGACGGTGAGCGCGAGCCCCACTGCGTTCGCGCTCGCCTCGGCGGCGGCTTCGGGCAAAAGCTCCATCCCTGCTCCGAGCCCCCGGTACGCCAGGTAGACGGCCTGCGCGCGCGCAGCAGAAGCGAGCGAGGCGCCTTTGGCCACCTGGTCGCGCAGGCGAGGCTCAGATACCGTCGGAGCTGCCGTCGCCGCGGTCGCCAGCGGAGTGGCGCGACGCGCGAGCGTGCAGCCTTCGCGAAGGATCGGCGAGACGCGCTTGACGACGCTCACGCCAGGTCCTCACCGGCCGACCGGTGGACTCGGCCTCTCGCCTTGCCCACCACCGGTTGAGCGGCTCGGCCGACCTCCGGTGCAGCGCTGCTCTCACACCGTTGCCGTCGCGCTGGGCGAGGGCCTCGCGCCATGCCTTCCAGCGCGAGTCGGCGCGCAGGTCGCGCCAACGCGCCACCCGCCGGCGGCGCAGCTCGGGCGCACCCACCCCGGGCCCCGCCGAAGCACGGGCGAGCCGCTCGGCCCCGACGGGTGAGCGACGCGCCGGGCCCTCGGCCTCCTGCCAGATCCTCACGAAGCGGCCCAAGGCGGTGGCCGTCACGAGCCCGAAGAACACCCACAGAGCCGGCACGAAGGCGGCGGAGGCGACAGCCCCAGCGAGGAAACAGACCCCTATGAGGATGAAGCGCTCGGCTCGCTCCATGAGCCCGCCACGAGCGGACAACCCGAGCAGCTCGGCCTTGGCGCGCTCGTAGGAGACGAGCGACACCACCGCGAGGATCGCGAAGGGGAGCAACGCCATCGTGCCGTGATGGCGCGAGGCGAGGTACCAACAGATGCCGCCGTACAAGAACGCATCGGAGACTCGGTCCGCCACGGAGTCGAAGAACGAGCCGCGCGCCGAGGCCGTACCGGAAGCCTTCGCCACGGGACCGTCGAACAGGTCCGGGAGACCCGTCGCGAACAGCATGGCTATGGCGATCACGAGGTGGCCGGAGCCCACGACGAACGCCGTGACAACCGACATGGCAAGCCCGAAGACCGTGAGCACGTCGGCGTTTACGTGGGCTCGTACCAGCGCCTCGCCCACCGGGTGCGTCGTGCGGTCCACGGCGTGGCGCCAACGACCATCGAACATTCTCTTGGGCTTCCTCCCGACGACTTTCCCCAGCTTATCTCGGGCCCCCGGGCACCCCGAGGGTGCCCTGCACGACGCCGGGCGGCTACTCACGGACACGACCGCCGCCAGTAGGCTCCCCCCCAACGGCGCCCGACTCATGATGTGGGGCGCCGGCACGAGGCCGCCGCCGGCGCAGAAGTGTTCCGGGCAGAGCTGCGGTCCGGGCAAGGCCAAGTGACTGTCCAGGGGCAACTCTCAAGGGGCAACTTTCAAGGGGGAGGTCAGCGGGTGGCGAGCTATCCACCGTCCCGCATTCGCAACGTGGCCCTCGTGGGCCACAACGGAGCCGGCAAGACGACCGTGCTCGAGGCACTGCTCTACGCCACCGGGGCACTGTCGCGCCAGGGCAAGGTGGACGACGGCAACACGGTCAGCGACTTCGAGCCGGAGGAGATCAAGCGCCACATGTCGTTGTCGATGGCGCTCGCTCCGATCACCGTCGGGGACGTGAAGGTCAACCTTCTCGACACCCCCGGCTACGCCGATTTCTTCTCCGAGGTGCGCGCCGCGTGCTCGGTGGCGGACCTCGCCGTCGTGGTCGTGAGCGCCGTCGAGGGACCCGAGGCGCAGACCGAGGCGGCCTGGCAGCTCGCAGCCGAGCTGGGCCTGCCACGCCTGCTGCTCGTCAACAAGCTCGACCGCGAACGCGCGAGCTTCGATCGCACCCTCGCCCAGCTGCGTGAGACCTTCGGGGCCGGGGTCGCTCCGCTCGAGCTGCCGGTGGGCTCGGAGGCCGATCTGCGCGGCATCGCCGATCTCCTCACCGACACCGCTATCACCTACGACGGCGGCAAGGCGAGCTCGGGGCCGATCCCCGACGACCTCGCAGACACCGAGCACCAGGTGCGCGAGCAGCTCGTCGAGGGCATCGTCGTCGGGGACGACGCCCTGATGGAGCGCTACCTGGAGGGCGACGTGCCTTCCACCGAGGAGCTCGAGGCCACGCTCGCCACCGGGATGGCTCAAGGGGTCGTGTTCCCGGTGGTGTGCGCGTCGGCGACGACCGGGGTGGGCATAGACCGCCTCGCCAGCCTTCTAGCCGAGCTGGCCCCTTCCCCGGCCAACCGCCCACCGGTGACCGTGCTCGCTGGGGACACCGAGCAGCAGGTGGCCGCCGACCCCTCCGCGCAACCGCTGGCGCGCGTCTTCAAGACCATCTCCGATCCCTACGTCGGGAAGATCTCCCTGCTGCGCGTGCTCTCGGGCACGATCCGTCCCGACACGGTGCTCACCAACCCACGCACCCACAGCGACGAGAGGCTCCACGTCCTCCAGGTACTGCGCGGCCGCGAGGTCGAGCCGGCGAGCGAGGCGCAGGCCGGCGACATCGTCGCTGTGCCGAAGCTCTCCGACACCGCCACCGGCGACACCCTGGCGCCCAAGGGGACCCCCGTGCGCTTGCCGGCCGCGGAGCCAGACCCTCCCCTGCTCGCAATCGCGATCCGGCCCAAGTCCAAGGGCGACGAGGACAAGCTCATGACCGGCCTCCACCGGCTACAGGACGAAGACCCCGCTCTCTTCGTCATACGCGTCGACGAGACGCACCAGACGATCCTGCGAGGAACCGGCGAGACCCACCTCGCGGTCTCCGCCGAGCGGCTACAGCGCAAGTTCGGCGTGCAAATCGAGACCGAGGAGGTGCTCGTCCCCTACCGCGAGACGATCGCCAAGCAGGCCGAGGCGGAGGGCAAGTACAAGAAGCAGACCGGCGGCCACGGGCAGTACGGCGTGGCGTCGGTCCGGATCGAGCCGCTGGAACGCGGCGAGGGCTTCCACTTCGTGGACCAGGTCGTCGGAGGGGCCATCCCCAAGCAGTACATCCCCGCGGTGGAGAAGGGGGTGATAGAGGCCATGACCCAGGGAGGGGTGCACGGGTACCCGGTCGTCGACGTGCAGGTGACCTGTTTCGACGGCAAGTACCACCCGGTCGACTCCTCCGAGATGAGCTTCAAGATGGCGGGCTCGCTCGCGTTCAAGGAGGCCATGGCCCTCGCCTCGCCCGTGCTGCTCGAGCCCATCTCGCGCCTCGAGGTCACGGTCCCGGCCGCCATGCAGGGCGACATCCTCGGCGACCTGAATTCCCGGCGCGGGCGCGTGCAGGGCACCGACACGCTCGAAGGCGGCTACCAGCAGATCACCGTGCTCGTACCCTCCTCGGAGATCCAGCGCTACGCCGTCGACCTGCGCTCGCTCACCGGCGGGCGAGGGCGCTTCCGCGTCGAGCACGACCACTACGACGTGGTGCCCGCCAACATCGCGGACAAGCTCGCCAAAGCCAAGGCGAGCGGCTGACCGAGGACCCGACCGGGCGTCTCGCTCGATCCTTCGGAAGCGTGGGCAACCTGCGGATCTATCGAGACACCCGTCCGAGCCTCCGGCCGTTCGGAAATCGAGTGGGCTAGGCGGGCCAGGCGGCGTGCAGCCGGCGCCAGCTCTCTGGCAGTGACTCCGGCATCACGCGCACCCCGGCGACAGAGGTCATGAAGTTGGTGTCACCGGCCCAGCGCGGGAGCACGTGCAGGTGCACGTGCCGAGGGATCCCCGCCCCCGCCGCGCGGCCGAGGTTCGCCCCCATGTTGATCCCGTCCGGCGAGTAGGCGCTCGTGATCGCGCCGAGAGCTGCAAGGGTCGCGCTCCACAGCCCCGCCGACTCGTCGGCTGTGAGCTCCTCCAGGTCCGACACGTGCCGGACCGGCATGACGAGCAGGTGCCCGCTCGCGTACGGGTAGGCGTTGAGCACCGCGAAGCTGAGCTCGTCGCGCCAGACGATGCCGTTGCGCTCGTCGGGCTCGCCGCACGCGGCGATCCGGCAGAACACGCAGGGATCCTCCTCGCCGCCTGCAGGTGGCGAGACCACCGAGGCGACGTACTCGCTGCGCCAACCGGCCCACAGCTGCTCGAGGCTCATCGGCGCTACGTCGCCCTCGGCGGCGGCGAGACCGTCGGGTGAGCGAGGCGGTCCAATCCACTCAGCTCCGTTCGGAGGTAGACGCTCCCCCACCCTTCTCCGGGGTCCCGCGCGCCTCGACCTCCGCCGCGACCGCGTCGACGAAGACCTCGAGCGCGACGCCGCGGTCGGGGCGCTCTGACCCCCTCGCGTTCACCCCCACGGTGCCGTTCGCGGTGTCGTCGTCCCCCACGACCAGCACGTAGGGGACCTTCTCGAGCTTCCACTTGCGTATGCGGCCGCCCAGCGGCTCGTCTGCGGGCTCCACCTCGGCGCGCAGGCCCGCGCGCCGGCAGGTGTCCGCGACGTGGATGGCGTAGGAGTCGTGGTCGTCACGCACCGGCAGCACCGCCACCTGGGTCGGCATGAGCCAGGTCGGCAGCGCCCCGGCGTAGTGCTCGAGGAGGATCGCGAAGAAGCGCTCGACAGAGCCGAAGAGCGCCCGGTGGATCATCACCGGACGGTGCCGGGAGTTGTCGGCGCCGACGTACTCGAGCCCGAAGCGCAACGGCTCCTGGAAGTCCAGTTGGATCGTCGACACCTGCCAATACCGGCCTATGGCGTCGCGGGCCTGCACCGAGATCTTCGGTCCGTAGAAGGCGCCGCCGCCCTCGTCGATCGTGAGCTCGAGCCCCATCGCCGTCGCCGCGTCGCGCAGGGCCTCGGTCGCCAGGTCCCACTCCTCGTCGGTGCCGGCGGCCTTGCCCTCCGGGCGCGTGGACAGCTCCAAGTAGAAGTCCTCGAGGCCGAAGTCGCGAAGCACCTCGAGCACGAACGCGAGCAACGAGGCGAGCTCGGCGGGCATCTGCTCGAAGGTGCAGAAGATGTGCGAGTCGTCCTGGGTCATGCCGCGCACCCGGGTCAGGCCGTGCACCACCCCCGACTTCTCGTAGCGGTAGACCGTCCCGAACTCGAAGAGCCGGATCGGCAGCTCGCGGTACGAGCGCTGGCGCGAGCGGAAGATGAGTATGTGAAACGGGCAGTTCATCGGCTTTAGCCGGTACTCGTGGCCCTCCTCCAGCTGCATCGGAGGGAACATGGACTCGGCGAACCACTGGAGGTGGCCCGAGACCTCGAACAGCTCGGCCTTCGTGATGTGAGGGGAGTACGCGAACTGGTAGCCGGCGTCGAGGTGTCGCCGGCGCGAGTAGTCCTCCATGAGCTGGCGGATCATCGCACCCTTGGGATGGAAGACCGCCAGCCCCGATCCGATCTCGGAAGGGAAGGAGAACAGGTCCAGCTCCGCTCCGATCCGCCTGTGGTCGCGCCTCTCGGCCTCCTCGAGACGGTGAAGGTGCTCGGCCAGGGCCTGCTCGGACTGCCAGGCCGTGCCGTAGATCCGCTGGAGCTGGGGCCGGTGCTCGTCGCCGCGCCAGTAGGCGCCCGCGACGCGAAGCAACCGGAAATGCCCGAGCCTTCCCGTCGAGGGCACGTGCGGCCCGCGGCAGAGGTCGACGAATCCAGCTTCGCGACCGCCGTCGCTGTGCTTGTGATCGCGGCGCGGGTTGCGGTAAGTGCTCACCTGGGCGGCGCCCGCCGCGATATCCCCGGCCGCTTCGGCCGCCAGGTCGGCCTGCGAGCCCACCCCTTCGATGATCTCTCGCTTGTACGGCTGGTCGGCGAACAGCTCCAGACCCTCGGCGATCGTGTGCTCCTCGCGCACGAAGAGCTGGTCCTCGGCCACGATCTCGCGCATGCGCGCCTCGATGCGCCCGATGTCCTCGTCGCTGAAGGTCGCCCCGCCCGGCAGCTCGAAGTCGTAGTAGAAGCCGTCGGTGATGGCCGGGCCGATCGCGTAGCGGGCGCCGGGCCACAGGTCGGTCACCGCCTGGGCGAGGACGTGGGCGGTCGAGTGACGCAGCACACAGCGACCCTCCTCGGAGCCGGCGGTGATGATCGCAACCTCGGCGCCGTCGGGGAGCAGCGTTGCGAGGTCCGCCTCCTCCCCGTCGATGCTCGCTGCCACCGCGTCCTTGGCGAGGCGCTTGCCGATCGTCTGGGCCAGGTCGAGAGGGGTGGACCCCGCCGGGAGCTGCTTGGTGGAGCCGTCGGGCAAACGAACGGTGAGTTCGCTCACGGTGCGAGTCCCAGCAGCATGTGGAGCTCGTTCACGGCGTCACCCACTGCAGCGTGTGGAGCTCGTTCAGCTGGTTCATCGTGTTCACAGCGTGACCCCCAGCAGCCCGCACGCCTCGCTCACGTCCTCACCCGAGGCGGCGGCCTCGTCGATCGCCACGAGAGCTCCTGGCGCGTCGAGATCCGAGTCGAGGTGGCGGCGCACGGCTTCTGCCAGCGCCGGCCCAGGGGGTGCCGCCCCCGACCGCCAGAGCGCGAGGCGATCGGCCGCGCTGTCGAGACCCGTGGAATCCCACTCCCAGTCCGAGCGGTAGTGGTGCGCCAGGAGCGCGAGCCGCAGCACCATCGGCTCCCATTCCTTCAACAGGTCGCCGACGAACACCAGGTTGCCGAGCGACTTCGACATCTTGCGGCCGTCGAGACCCACCATGCCGACGTGAAGCCAGTGCCTGCTGAAGGTTGCGCCGGTGACCGACTCCGACTGGGCGGCCTCGCACTCGTGGTGCGGGAACACGAGGTCGCGCCCTCCGCCGTGCAGGTCCACCGTGTCACCGAGCTCGCGCATCGCGAGCGCGGAGCATTCGATGTGCCATCCGGGCCGCCCCGGGCCCCACAGCGACTCCCACGCCGGCTCGTCCGGCGCGGAGGGCTGCCAGAGGACGAAGTCCAGAGGGTCGCTCTTGGCGGGATCGTCGGGGTTGCCCCCGTTCTCGGCCGCCAGCCGAAGCATCTCGCTTCTCGGCAAGTGGCTGACCTGGCCGAATCGGTCGAAGGTGGAGACGTCGAAGTACACCGCGCCCCCGGCGACGTACGCGTGGCCGGAGTCGAGCACCGCACCGATGAGAGAGAGGATGTCGGGGATCGCCGAGGTGGCGCGAGGCTCGCTGTCCGCCGGCAGCAGGCCGAGCGCCTGCATGTTCGAGTCGAAGCGCGCCATCTCCTCAGCCGCGAGGTCGAGGTAGTGCACCCCCAGCTCGCGCGCCTTGCGCAGGATGTCGTCGTCCACGTCGGTGATGTTGCGGACAAGCTTCGTGACATGGCCCATGTCGCGCAGGCGGCGCTGGAGGAGGTCGAAGGTCAGGTACACCTGGGCGTGGCCCATGTGCGCGGCGTCGTAGGGCGTGATCCCGCAGGAATACATCGAGACGGAGGGGCCGGGGGCGAACTCGACCACCTCGCGACGGACGGTGTCGTAGAGGCGCATCATCGTGCGACTGCACCTCCCGGCGCGCCGGGGCGCGCCGGCTCTTGGCCCCGGGCGGCTTGGGAGCTATCGAGGCCCCACAGGCGCAGGGAGCTGCGCGCGCGGTACCGCGCGTTCAGGCTCACGAGGACCGCGGTGAATGCCTCGATCGGGCCCGCCGCCGACAGGCTGCCCGCGTCGAGCGGGCGTAGGCCCTCGATCCTGCCGAGCAACTCGATCGTGGCGAGCGTCGCCTCGGGGTGGTCCGAGCACACGAGCACGTCGGCCTCGAGCTCGATGTCGAGGTCGGCGAGAGGCCCTGCCGGCAGGTGGTGGCCCGCAGCGGAGACCATCGAGCGCGGGAGCGCGGCCTGGACCGAGGCAGCCACCGAGCCCCTGGCGGGTACGAGGGCGACCATCTCCCGGCCCTGCTTCGAGAGCGCGTTCCCCACCGACACGACCACCTTGCCCGAGAGCTCGTCGCGCAGCTCGCCGACGGTCTGCGCTGCTGCCTCCCAAGGGGTCGCCGCCACCACGATCTCTGTGCCGGCGGCGACTGCGTTGGGCGCGCCGGCGATCGCCAGAGGGCGCCCGGGCCACCGCCCGGCCAGCTCGCCGGCCAGCTCGTGCGCACGTGCGGGGTCACGCGAGCCGATCGTCACCTCGCAGCCGCCCGCTGCCAAGCGCAGCGCCAAGCCGCGACCGAGAGGGCCCGTCCCCCCGAGAATCCCCACGCGCACCGCACCACCCTACGATGGCCTCGCGGCACTCAGGCCAACTCGTGGCGGGTCACGGGGCCCACGCCGGGAAGATCGGATCATCGCCGACTGCCCCGGTGTCGCTGCGGACTCGGGTGCCGTGCCGTGGCTCGGATAGCGTGCCCGATCGTGCCGGGACTGTTAGAGGGAAAGCGACTCCTCGTCACCGGGGTCCTCACCGACGCCTCGCTCGCGTTCGGTGTCGCGCGACTCGCTCAGGAGCAGGGAGCCGAGATCGTGCTCTCGGGCGCCGGCCGGGGCCTTTCGCTGACGCAGCGCACCGCGCGAAAGCTGCCAGCTCCGGCGGACGTGATCGAGATCGACGTCACCGAGCCCGAGCAGCTCCGGGCGGCAGTCGATGTGCTCGGCGCCCGCTGGGGCCGGCTCGACGGGCTGCTCCACGCCATCGGCTTCGCACCTCAGGCGTGCCTCGGCGGCGACATCCTGCGCGCGGGCTGGGAGGACGTCTCGCAGGCGCTCGAGATCTCGGCGTACTCCCTCAAGGCTCTGGTGGGGGCGCTACGCCCCCTGCTCGAAGCGGCAGGCAAGTCCTCTGTCGTCGCGTTGGACTTCGACGCCCGCGTGGCGTGGCCCGCCTACGACTGGATGGGCGTGGCAAAGGCTGCGCTCGAGTCGCTCGCTCGGTACCTGGCGCGTGACCTCGGGCCCCTCGGGGTGAGGGTCAACCTCGTGGCGGCAGGACCGGTGCGTACGATGGCGGCAAAGTCCATCCCGAGCTTCGCCCAGTTCGAGGATACGTGGGGGGCACGCGCGCCGCTCGGCTGGGACGTGACCGACAGCGAGCCTGTCGCGAGGGCGTGCGTGATGCTCATGTCCGATTGGCTCCCGATGACGACCGGCGAGATGCTGCATGTCGACGGCGGCGTGCACGCCATGGGGGCCTGAGCCGGATCAGCCCTCGGACAGGATCTGGTAGATCTCCCTGGTCGCCCTCTTCAACACCTCGCCGGCCCGCTCGAGCTTGGCGGGGTCGGCGTTCATCGCCACCTGCCTGATCGCGAGAGTCAGCGGGCTGAGCATCGGCCCGAGCTTCTCGCCCGCCTTCAAGAAGCCGCGGATGCCCTGTTGCAACCCTTCGGGGACCCATTCCTCCCAAGGGGCGCTGCCGAAACGCTGCTCGCGCTCTGCGGCCTCGGCGCGCCCCGCCTCGGTGAGCTCGTAGACGCGCTTGCCGTCGCGCTCCTCGGAGCGGACGAGCCCCTCGTCCTCGAACATCTGGAGGGTCGGGTACACCGACCCCGGGCTCGGCCTCCACATCCCGCCGCTCTTCTGCTCGAGGCGGCTGATGATCTCGTAGCCGTGGCCCGGGCCCTCGGCTAGAGCGCCCAGCAGGGCCGTGCGGATGTCGCCGCGGCGCATCCGCCCCGGGCCGCGAGGTCCTCGGGGGGGCGGCGGACCGCCCCACTCCGGCCCCCAGTCCTCCCACCACGGCCCCCATCTCCTGTTGCGTGCCCTGGCCCGCTGCTCTCGCCCGAGCCCGTGGTGGTGCATGCCGGCTCCGCGGTCGTGGAGCTCCTGGTCGCCGGAGGCCGCCCAGTGCCTCGATCCCTTCTTCATCAGCCCTTCCCCCTTCCGGGGCCCCGGCCACGCGTGGCACGGGCCCCTCGGCGGAGCGTGGCAGGCGCCGCCTCCGCAGACTTCACGATCTATCTAGATATATCGTAATAGATCGCAAAAGGCAAGGGCCCCCACCCGAGATCGCGGCGGAAGCGGGCTGGGCCAAAGCCGCAGCGACGGTCTAGGCGGTCGCTAGGCCTTCGAGCGCTCCAAGCCGAGCAGCTTCGCGTCGATCATCTCGAGGACCTCGGCGTCGACGGTCACGTCGAACTTGCGGGCGAACATCTTCGGGGAGGCGGCGAGGTCCCCGAAGTCACCCACGCCGAGGACGCCCGGGTGCAAGCCGCCCTCCCAGGACATGTAGCGCAGATCCTCGTTGACGAGGGTGTGTCGCAGAGGCGAATTGAGAAGCGCCATCTGGAAGAAGTTCTCGTCGGGCCCGAGAACCCGTTTGAAGAAGGCGACGACTTCGGGCCGCGCCGAGACGAAGTCCGCCACGTATCGCACGGACTGCTCGGAGAGGCACCAATATGCCAAGCCCTGGTAGGGGTGCAGGCCGTCGGGTAGTTGGCGCGGACGAGGGAAGGGGAAGTAACGGTGAGGGAGGCCGATCCAGCGGCGCCCGACCAAGTAGTGGCGGCACCGGAGGCGCTCGAGGCCCCCGTGCCACCACCAGCGCTCGTTGCCTCGCCGATCGGGGCGCTCGCCTCGGTCACCGGCGGACCACGACATGAACGACACGCCTCTATGGCGCTCCAGATGCTCGCGTATGCGGTCACGAGGCTTGATCGGGTAGTCCTGACCCGTGAGCAGCACCATGTGCGAGAACTCGCTCTGCCGGTCCAGCACTCGGGTGATTCCTTGCAGCGTCGCTTGGACGTGCCCGAAGCCAGCCCAGTCGCAACGGACGGGCCGGATCATCTCCACGTTGGCGGGGCGTCCGAGTCGCTCCTCGAGCGCCCCGACGAACGGGGCCGGATCAGCCTTGGCGTCGACGTGGATCAGGAACAGATCGTCCTCGTGCTCGAGCACCGAGACAAGACGCGCCAGCTGGTTCGGCGACCGGTGGGCCAAGATCACGTAGACGAGGCTCATCCACGGCCCTTCGGTACCCCTGGAGCGATCAGAGCTGGAGCGACTTCACCTCGAGGAACTCCTCGAGCCCGTAGCGGCCGAGCTCGCGCCCGATGCCGGACTGCTTGTAGCCGCCGAAAGGAGCCGTCGGGTTGAAGCCGCCGCCGTTGACCTCCACCTGCCCGGTGCGCAGCTTGCGCGCCACGGCCTCGGCGTGCTCCTTGTCCCCTGCCCACACTCCCCCGGCGAGCCCGTAGATGGAGTCGTTGGCGATGGAGACGGCCTCCTCCTCGGTGTCGTAGGGGATGATCGAGAGCACCGGACCGAAGATCTCCTCCTGGGCGATCGTCATGTCGCGGCGCACATCGGAGAAGACCGTGGGCCCCACGTAGTAGCCCTTCTCCAGCCCGGCGGGGGCCTCGGCCCCGCCGCTCAGCAGCTTGGCACCCTCCTCCACTCCCTTCTGGATGTAGCCCCGTACCCGCTCGCGCTGCGGGGCCGAGACGAGGGGACCGAGCCTCGTGGCGGCGTCGAACGGGTCGCCGGGGGTGTAGGTCTCGGCGGTCTGCACCGCCAGGTCCTCGATCTCGGCCAGGCGCGACCGGGGCACGATCATCCGGGTGAGGGCCGAGCAGGTCTGGCCCGAGTTCAAGAAGCAGGCCGCGACGCCCGCAGGCACCGCAGCCGACACATCTGCGTCCTCGAGGATGACGTTGGGCGACTTGCCGCCCAGCTCCAGCGCGACGCGCTTGATGTTCTCCGAGGCGAGCTGCATCACCCGCTTGCCCGCACGCGTCGAGCCTGTGAACGACACCATGTCGACGAGAGGGTGCGAGGCGATCGCCTCCCCCACGACGGTGCCCGGGCCCGTCACCAGGTTGAACACCCCTGCCGGCAGACCCACCTCGTCGAGCACCTCGGCGAGGGCGAAGGCGTTGAGGGGAGCGACGTCGCTTGGCTTGAGGACCACCGTGCAACCCGCGGCGAGTGCCGGGGCGACCTTGGCGGCTATCTGGTGCAGCGGGTAGTTCCACGGCGTGATGCAGCCGACCACGCCGACCGGTTCTCGGACGACGAGCGAGTTGCCGATCCGTTCCTCGAAGGGGAACTCGCTCACGATCTGGGACATCGTGGCGAAAGTCATGATCGGCAGGCCCACCTGGATCATGTTCGACATGGTGAACGGCATGCCGACCTCCTGGGAGATCAGCGTGGCGATCTGCTCCGTGCGCGCGGACAGAGCTTCCTGCACCCTCGCCAGGGTCTTCGAGCGCTCGTCGACCGAGGTGGTGGACCATTCGGCGAACGCGGCCGATGCAGCTCGTACCGCGCGGTCGACGTCCTCGGCGGTGCCACTGGGGACGGTCCCCATGACCTCCTCGGTGGCCGAATTGACCACCTCGATCTTGCCGGTGCCCGTGGAGGGCACCCATGCGCCGTCGATGTAGAGCTTGTCGCGTACTTCCATTGCGGACCCCTCCTGGTAGAGCCGATGGCTGCTGCGCGTCGGGTGCCCGCGTGGCACGACCCGGCGCCTCGTGATGCTACGCCGCCCGGCGGCGTGGTGTGGCGGGGCCGTCACTCGGTCCTTGGCTTCCCTAAGCTGCGTCCATCCTCGGGCCAACTCGCGTCCCGGACCGGTCACCGTGATGCCACGTGTCTTCTCCATCATGGTGGTGAAGAACGAGGTCGACGTCCTGCGCGAGTGCGTGCTCTCTGCGGCGGAGTGGTCCCACTCGATCCACGTGCTCGACAATGGCAGCACCGACGGCAGCTGGGAGGAGCTCCAGCAGCTGTCCGGCGAGATCCCCAACGTGGAGGTGGTCGGACGGGACCCAGCACGCTTCTCGGACGCCGTGAGGGCGAGGATCTTCGGCGCCGCCCGATCCGAGGCCAGGCCCGGCGACTGGTGGTGGAGGCTCGACGCCGACGAGTTCCCAGAGGACCCTCGGCCCCTGCTCGCCGAGGTGCCGAGTCGCTTCGACACCGTGCACGCCTCCTACTTCCAGTACTACCTGACGGCCTCCGACGTCGCCGAGCGCGCCCGGGACCCCGAGACGTGGGACCGCAGGCCCGTCACAGAGCGGCTGCGCTGGTACAGAAACGACCACGCTGCGCGCAGGGCCGTGAGGCACCTTCGGTGGATGCGATGGCGCGACACGATGTGGCCCGAAGGTGTTGCGTCGGTGTTCCCCGAACGCGCCAGGCTGCGGCACTACAAGTACCGCTCCCCCGCCCAGATCGAGACGCGGCTTCGCATCCGCATGGAGGTGGCGGAGACCTTCCCTCACGAGCAGCAGGGGCTCGACATCTTCGAGGAGGCGCCGCCCGGCTCGCCGATCTGGAGGCAGCGCCTCGCGCGCACGGACATGCTCGACTACGACGACGGCACCACGGGCCTGACAGAGCGCCCCGAACTGCTCCCGGGGCTTCCCTCGCCTCCGGGCGCGCTGCGCCATGTCGTCGACCGCGCCCTGGTGATCAGCGGGGGGTGGCAGGCGACGAGGAAGCTGCGCCGCCCGGGAGGGGCATGACCCGTCGGCACTACAGAGGCGGCGCCCGGATGGCCTGTCCGTGCAAGCTGTAACCTGAAACAGGTTCTACAGACGGACAGGCCTGCACCGAAGGCCTTCACACGGAGGGCACAGTGCGCACGGAGCTGAGCGAACGCCTCGGGATCGAGTTCCCCATATTCGCCTTCACGCACTGCCGCGACGTGGTCGCCGCGGTCTCCAACGCCGGCGGCTTCGGCGTGCTCGGGGCGATCGGCTTCTCGCCCGATGAGCTCGCGTTGGAGCTCTCGTGGCTCGACGAGCACGTGGGCGACGCGCCCTACGGCGTCGACATAGTGATCCCGGGCAAGTACGAGGGCATGGGCGAGCTCGACCCGGTCAAGCTCGAGGCCCAGCTCCAGTCGATGGTGCCCGAAGACCACCGGCGCTTCGCAAGGAGGCTCCTCGACGAGCACGGCGTGCCCGAGACCCCAGCGGACCAGCGCCGCAGCGGGATGATGGGTTGGACCGAGGCGACAGGCAAGCCCCTTCTGGCGGAGGCGCTCCGCCACGAGAAGGTCCGCCTGATAGCCAACGCACTCGGCACTCCTCCGCTAGACGTGGTGGAACAGGTCAAGGCTTCGGGGCGCATGATCGGAGCGCTCGCCGGCTCGGTCAAGCACGCGCTCGGCCACAAGGCCGCAGGGCTCGACTTCGTCGTGTGCCAGGGCACCGAGGGAGGGGGGCACACCGGCGAGATCGGCTCGCTCGTGCTGTGGCCGGAGGTGATCGACGCGGTGGCACCCCTGCCTGTGCTGGCAGCGGGCGGCGTGAGCAGCGGACGGCAGATCGCGGCGGCGCTCGCGCTCGGGGCGCAGGGTGTGTGGACCGGCACCCTCTGGCTCACGGTCGAGGAGGCCGACGTCTCGCCCGGGCAGATGAGGAGCTACCTCGACGCGACGAGCGCCGACACGGTGCGGTCGAAGTCCTTCACCGGGAAGCCCTGCCGGATGCTCAAGAACGACTGGACCGAGGCCTGGGCACGGCCCGATACGCCCGACCCCTTGCCGATGCCGCTCCAGATGCTCGTGGCGATCGACGCGGTGGGAGCGGGCAGGCGCTACCCCCAACAGGCCAAGGACGTGACCTTCAACCCGTGCGGGCAGGGCATCGGGCGAGCTACCCACGTGCGCAAGACAAAGGACGTCGTCTACGAGCTCGTCGAGGAGTACGTGGAGGCCGTCGACCGGCTCGAGCGCGCGACGAAGGTCTGAGCTCCGGCGCACAGCAGAGCCGGTGCCCGAGCCGCTACGTCACCTGTAGGGTGATCGCCGCATGAGCGACGCCGATGGAGCTTCGTCAGACCTGCGTGCCGAGGTCGGCTCGATCGAGTGGTACCACACGATCGAGCTGGCTCCGGGAGTGGTCACACCAGGTTGGCACGACACCCGCTCGGTGGTGGCCCAGGTGCCCTTCCCGGCGTCGCTGGCAGGGAAGCGGTGCCTCGACGTGGGCACGTTCGACGGCTTCTGGGCCTTCGAGATGGAGAGACGCGGCGCGTCGGAAATAGTGGCAGTCGACGTCCCCGACCCGAAGCAATGGGACTGGCCGGTCGTGAGCAGCGAGGAGACCCGAGCGACCATCGGGTCTCGCAAGGCAGAGGGCCGGGGCTTCCACACTGCGCACAGAGCGCTGGCTTCGAAGGTGCAGCTGCTCGACCGCAGTGTCTACGACATCGACGAGTCGGACATGGGCAAGTTCGACCTGGTCTACCTGGGAAGCCTGCTCGTGCACCTGCGCGACCCGATCAGGGCCCTCGAGCGACTGCGCGACGTGTGCAGCGGCACGATGATCGTGGTGGACGGGATCGAGCTGTTTCTCTCGTTGCTCCTTCCCAACCTCGCGGTCGCTACGTTCGACGGTCACGGGCGGCCGTGGTGGTGGTACCCGAACCAGGCAGGCCTGCGCAGGATGGTCGAGGCCGGGGGCTTCGAGGTCCTCGAGGGCCCGAAGCGGATCTTCATGCCTCCCGGTGCGGGTCAGCCGCTCGCCACTTTCGATCCCAAGCTGCTGGCGAGCCGCGAGGGCAGGCGCGCCCTCGTCATAGCGAGGCGAGGCGACCCTCACGCGGTGTTGGTGGCCCGCCCGGTCCGCTGACCGAGACGCCTGCGTAGGCGCGTCGCCGCCACCAGGGCCCGGTTGCGCGCGCGGCGCAGCGTACCCGCTGGTGCCGGGTTGTAGAGCACCAGGTGCGAGGTCCCGTGGAGCAACTCGTACGCCTCGAGGTGCCTGCGCTCCACGTACCGCAGCAGGTCCTCGATCGGAAGCTCGTAGTGAAGCTCCTGCTCGTTGGGATCGAACTCGAGGAAGTTGACCTCGACGAAGCGTGCGCGACGCTCCATCTCACCGAGGAACCCGTAGGGATCCTTCACGTGCTCGATCACGTCGAACGCGTAGGTGCCGTCGAACCCACCGGGCACCTCGCCGTCGAGGTCGTGCACGGGCGCGCTGAGCCCCCGGTGCTCCAGGCGCCAGCGGAGATAGGCGGTCGACGGGTTGGCGAAGTCGGCGAACTCGACCCGGTAGCCGGCCTCGAGGAGCATCAGCCCGTCCGACCCGATGCCACATCCGTAGTCCAAGAGGCGCGAACCCTTGGGCAGGTGGCTCGTGAGTACGTCGAGATATGGAAGCTTGGTGCCGGTCATGGCGAATACCGTCAGGTTGTACAGGTACGCCTGCGAGGTCCGGTAGAGCTCGTGCTCGTCGCGGACCGCCTTTGCCTCTTCGTCGAGAGCCTCCTGGTAGTGCTCGAGGCGTCCACGATCGAAGCTCGCACCCAAGTAGGCACTGAGCTCGGCTTCCTCGCGCCCGGGGTCGAACCTCAGAGGGACGGGCGCCAGCACGCCGGTAGCCTATCGACGGTGCGGTGCGTACCCGCTTGCCCTGTCGGCCAACTCCTCTGATGTCACGGGTCTGATGTCACGGGGCCGACCACGTCCCGACGGTCCAGCCCTCAGTGTGGTCCTCTCCACGCTCGGGAACTACGAGACCCTCGAGAAGGTGCTCGACGGGTACTCGAAGCAGTCAGCCGATCCCGAGAGCTTCGAGGTCGTCGTCGCCACGGACGCGGCGGATCCGCATCCTGAAGCGGTGGACACGGCGATCGGAGCCCGCAGGTTCGAGACGCGCCGGATCACCGGGCCGGTGCCCGGCCTGTCCGCCAACCGCAACGCGGGCATCGAAGCGGCGCGCGCCTCGTTGATCCTGCTCACCGACAACGACACCATCCCGGTGCGCAGGCTCGTGTCCGAGCACCTGGCCTGGCACAGGCGCCACCAGCAACCCAACGTCGGGGTGCAGGGACGCGTGCGCTGGTCACGCGAGCTCGAGGTCAGCATCTTCATGAGGTGGCTCGACACCGGGATCCAGTTCGACTTCGCCAACATCCGCGGGACGGAGGCCGGTTGGGGCCGCTTCGCCGGGGCGAACGTCTCGTTCAAGAAGGACTTTGCACAACGCGTGGGGGACTTCGACCAGCAGCACTTCCCGTACGGCTACGAGGACACCGACTGGGCCTACCGGGCGAGCAAGCTCGGGTTCCGGCTGCTCTACAACAGGCGTGCGGTCGTGGACCACCTGCGTCCCATGACGCTCGAGTTCTGGCAGAAGCGCGCGCGCAGGGTGGCCGTGGCGGAGCAGACCTTCGTGCGCCTCCACCCCGAGATGTCTCCCTGGTTCTACGGGATCTTCAGCGCGGCCTCGAAGGAGCCCCCCGGCCGGGGACGCGGCGTCCCGCTCGCGCCCTACGTTCCGCGTTGGGCGCCCTTGTTGGGACCCCGGGTTTGGAGGAGCGTCGACCGGACGTTCACCCAGGCGATCGCGCCCTACTTCCTCTCCTCGTGGGAGGAGGCCCTCGCCTTGCGCGATGCCACCGGCGAGGACTTGCCCGCCGCTCCCGACCTGTCGGAGTTCCTCTCCGACAGCCCCGGGGGCTCGCCGCCGGGAGGACCGAAGTAGTCGATCACCCTCGCGGGTACCCCGACTGCGACGCAATAAGCAGGTATGGGACGCACCACGACCGCGTTGGCGCCGATGATCGAACGTGTACCGATGCTGTTGATGACCGTGCACTTGTTGTGCACCTGTGCGTCGTCCTCGATCCTTATCTCGGTGTAGTCGTAACCTTGCTCCAGGAACGGCACGTCGAGGTCGCGGTAGCGGTGGCTCCCGTCGTGGATGGACACGCACTGGCCGATGCCGCAGCGTTGCCCGATCGTGATCGTGGTGTCACACGTGATCACCACGTCGTGCGTGGCGTAGGAGCCCGACCCGATCTCGATCCGCCCTTTCGGTCCGACCTCCGCGTAGAAGTTCCGACGGAACTGGACCCAGTCCCCCGTGACGAACGTCCCGCCCCTCGGCATGTTGAGGGTAAAACCCCGCCCCAGGTAGTTGCCCTGCCCGAACCTGATGTCGGCATGGGGGTTGCGGAAGAGCACCCACCGCTTTCGCAGCTTTGACATGAGCAGCGGGCCCCGGAAGTAGCCGATCTCGACTGGGAGCCGCCGGGCCTTGGAGCGGATCCTGCGCGCGATCGCCCCGACACGCCGTAGGGGGTCGTCCACCCCGCCGGCACTGCGCTGGTAGTCGGGCGATACGGCGCGGTCCGACCTGTCCGTGTCTGTCACGCAACGAAGTGTAGGTCAGCTCACGAGATACGCACGGCGAAGCCGAGGGCGTCCTCGGCGGGAGTACCGGTCGGCGGGGACGCGCGAGATGGTCACTGAGCGACGATGCGACAATTCGGTCCGATAGAGTCCGATCCCATGGTCGCGGCTTCACGGGAGGAGAAGGTCGCGGCCCGCGATGCGCAATCTGAAGGGCAATTCGTCTCGCCATTCGCCCGCGGATTTCGAATTGCTCTCGACGCTTCGGTGGCCAAGAGCGACGACGGACGCGTCCTGGTCGGAGGCAGCCGGCTCAAGGCGCTTCGACTCGAGGGGCGCGAGGTAGACGAGATCGCCCGCCTGACGCAGGGCGAGCCAGCGCTCGTGACTGAGTCCAACGAGCGTCTCGTGAGGGTACTTCTCGACCTGGAGATGGCCTGGCCGGTCCCATCGGGAGGATCCCTCGGTATCGGCGACGTGACTGTGGTGGTGCCGGTACGCGATCACTCTCGTCACGTCGAGCGGCTCCTCGGGGCACCAGGAGTCTTTGCTGGTGTGGCCGGGATCGTCCTCGTCGACGATGGTTCGCAGGATGGCGAAGCGCGTGCGCTGGAGGAGATCTGCTCGTCGGCTGCCGGCATCGAGGTGACGCTCCTTCGATGCGATACGTCGGTAGGCCCTGCCGAAGCGCGAAATCTCGGTGCAAAGCGAGCCGTAACCGAGGTCCTCGTGTTCGTCGACGCCGACTGCCGCCCCGAGCCGGGCTGGCTCGAACCTCTGCTCGCGCACTTCGACGATGAGGTGGTGGGTGCGGTCGCGCCGCGCCTGCGGGCGGTCAGGACGAGTCTGAACCGCTCTTCCGAAGACGAGACGAGCTCGGCCAGGGGTCTGAGGGCGCTCGCGCAGGAGTCCTTTCTCGCCTACGAGCTGGAGATGGGACCGCTGGACCGTGGCGTCCGGCCTTCCTCGGTGGGACCCGGAAAGCGCATCTCCTTTGTCGCCACTGCGGCCCTCGCGGTTCGCCGCAGCGCCTGGCAAGAGGTCGGCGGCTTCGACCCGGCGCTGCGTTTCGGGGAGGACATCGACTTCAGCTGGCGCGTCTGCAATCACGGATGGTCCATCCGATACGAGCCCTCGTCGGTATTGGGCCACGAGATCCGCGACGACCTCTTCGGGATGCTCCTCCAGCGCTACCAGTACGGGACTCCCGCCGCCGTCCTCGCCTCGAGGTACCCCGATGCCTTTCGGACAATCGAGGTCGAGCCATCGAGCGCGCTGTCCTTCGTGCTCGCCTGCGCCGGTCACGGACTCGCAGGCTCGGCGGTGGTCGGCGCGTCCGCCGTCGTCTCGGCCCGTCGGTTGACTCGTATCGGCATCGGCTGGACGGACGCCGTACGAAAGGTGGGCCGAGAGCAGGTTCGTGACGGCATCAATCTCATGTGGACCATGCGCCGTGACTTCTGGCCGCTCACCCTGCTCCTCGCCGTGCTGTCCAGGCGGTTCCGGCGGATCGCGTTCGGAGCCGCTGTGCTAGGTCCGCTCCTCGAATGGGTGCGCCGCCGGCCGGCGCTTTCTCCGGCGAGATGGCTCGTCCTGTCGTTGGGGGACGGGCTTGCTCACGGCGCTGGTGTGTGGCGCAGCTGCCTGCGCGCCCGGAGCTTCGAGGCGCTGGTCCCGGCGTGGAGGTCGATCCCGTCCGAAGCCTCGACCGTCGCAGATCGCGACCCGAACCGCTCCATATGCCGTCCGTAGCGGTCGTGATCGCCACGCGCGATCGCCCCGAGCTCCTCGAAGACGCCCTGTCGGCGCTCGGGCGTTCGAACCGCTCCCCCGAACGTCTCGTCGTCGTCGACTCGGCCTCCACGGACCCTCGGGTGGCATCGGTCGGGCGCGCGTCGGGTGCCACGCTGCTCCGGTGCGAACGGCCCGGGGCCTGCAGAGCGAGAAACCTCGGGTGGTCGTCGGTCGAGGAGGACCTCGTGGCGTTCGTCGACGACGACTGCCTGGTGGATCCTGAATGGTTGGACGCGATCGTCGCGGCCTTCGACCACCCCTCGAAGCCCTCTTTCGTCACGGGCCAGGTGCGTGCCGACGTCGCACCGGCGACACGAGCCAGCCTGTCGGTCGCACTCATCACCGATGCCGACGCCAGGGAGCTGCGCGACGGTGACGACCCGAGGACGATGGGGCACGGAGCCAACATGGCATGGCGCCGCGATGCACTCTCGCAGCTCGGCGGCTTCGACGAGGAGCTCGGGCCGGGCACCATCCTGCGCGCCGCAGAGGATCTCGACCTCTTCGTGCGTGCCTTCGCAGCTGGTCTAGCCGGCTACTACACCCCGGACGCAGCGGTAGTTCATCGGCAGTGGCGCAGCCGCGCGGACATGCTGCGCGCGTACTTCTACTACGGGGTCGGAAGCGGAGCACTCGCGGTCAAGCGTTACCGCCTGGAAGAACGTGGCCGGCACTCCCCCGGTCTTGTTCGTGCGGCGCGGGGCCTGTTGGTGGACGAGGGCCTGGCTCCGGTTGGCCGTGCCCTCGCACAGCACTACGAGATGGGGGCAGTGGCGGACATGTTCAAGTTCGCAGGGGCAATGCGGGGTGCGTGGCGAGCACGGCGGATGGTGGTGTCCAAGGGCCACTTCAGTTCGATGTCTGGGGCTGACCGGAAATAGACGTCCCGCTCAACTGAGCCCGGCGCGCTGCAGCCAGAGCGACGTCCCATTGGTCGGAACCGCAGCCCAGGTCAGCGTCGACCAGAGCGGCGAGAGGATCTCGTGGAGTGATGGCTCGATACATACGAAGAAGTTAGGTAGCACAACCTCGAACAACGCCTCACCGGACAACAGGTAGGCAGCCGCCAAATACTGCTCGGAGAAGTACCACTCGGCCATCTGCGGCGGGTAGTCCCAAGGGATGAAGACATCGTGGATGTGGACGAGCACACCGGGGGCGAGGCGCGGCAGCAGCTCGGTGAACACCACCGTCACATCGGAGTTCATGAAGCACCTGTGACTGCCGTCGACGAAGAAGATGTCTCCTGGCCCGAGCTTGTCGAACATCGAGAGATCGACGTCCTCGAGTGGCGACCGCTCGATGTGGTCGCAGAGGTCATCTATCTCCGCACGTGGGACAGGATCCACCGACGTGATATGCAGTGAGACATCTTGGTCCTGAGCTGCTCGTCTCGCCCACTTCGTAGAGTTTCCGGATCCGATCTCGACGTAACGATGCGGCCTGTTCTTCGAGATCAGGCAGTAGAGCGCAACGGCATCCAGCCCTTGGAAGGAACCGTTGCACCAATAAGGAGATCGAGGATCCTGAGAGTCCAGCGGGATGCGTGTCAGTGGTTTCGAGTATTCGAGGAAGCTCTGCAAAAGGACGACGAACTGCTCCCGGTGGCGATCGTAGAGGTCGTAGAGCTCGGGGTGGGGCGGTTTGCCGTAGCCGAACCGCGGTTCGGGGCGGACCGGGTAGTCGAGCACGATCGGGTAGGTGGCGGGACGCTCGGGCGGCGCCAAGCGCGACGCCAGCGCTCGACGCAGTCGGCGTTCTGCTGCTGTGAGGAATCCGCGTGGGGATGCGCGTCGCGCGTCGGGCACTGCCTCGACCCTACAGAACGATCTCATCGTGGGGTGTGAGGAGTCCCCAACAGTCGAAAGTAGGGTCCGTAAATCGCCGTAGAGACTCCAGATCCTGTCGAAGCAGGTCGACCAAGCTCGCCGCTAGTTGGTCATCGATCCGAAGCTCGTCCGCTGTAATTGGCTCTCTCAGATGACGAGATGAGGCAATCCGCTGAAACGAGGGGGGAAGCCTCTGATCGAGCCCGGACCGAATCAGGATGTCGCCAACGCGCCTGGCCCACGGGCGCGGCTTCTCCCTTCCGTCGACAGTGTTGAATTCGCGCTCCAAGGTGTCGGGCATCAGGAGTGGGTCGACCCCGATGAACGAGAAGACTCGCTGCATCGTTTGAGCACGGTCGTAGCGAAGCTCTTCGGCGGTGATGAGGAGCAGCTGGGATGAAGGGAAATGGGTCAGGTACTGCTCGATCTGCAATGCATACCGGCTCTCGTAAGCGTAGCGCGCATCGACGAGCAAGGCCTCGTCTATCGGCCGATGTTCGGTCCCCATCCAGAGCCCAAATGCGTAACACGAGCGCATGCGATCTATAGGGTGTCGCATGACGTAGATCAACCGAACGTCGGGGAGAAGCGAGGCAATTCTCGCCGGAACTCCCCGATACATCGGATATATCGAATAGTCGGTCGAGAGCTCGCCACGAGCCTTGGCATCGCCGGCGTCGTCGAAGAGGCTCTCGTACCACGCAAGCCCACGATGCCAGGATCCTTCCTCGAGGAAATACTTGGGCTCCTTTTCGGGTGTGACGAAAACTTCCGGATGTGCACCGAGATAGTGAAAAAGGCTGGAGGTGCCGCTCTTGCGAGCCCCAATGACGAGGAATGTAGGAAGCACCTTGCTCGTCAGTCCGCCGACGGATGGGAGACCCGGGTGCGAGCAGCCGCGAGCATGCGGTCGTAGAGCACGTCGGCTCGAGCAAGAAGAGCGCGCTCAGCCTGCACCTGCGCTACCGCCGCCGGCTTTCTGGCGTCTCGTTCCTTGGAGGGCCGAGAGACGGTTGCCTCCCGGATCTCGACCATTCCCGACTCGACGAAGTCCCAGGTGTCGATCTCGAACCGCACACGGTCCTCGTTCTCAGCAGTCGGCTCGTATGCGACGAAGCTGGTGCCGAACCGGTCGTTGACCTCCCTCACGACGGCCCCGAAGTCCTCGACCACGGAGTCGAAAGGCGCGAGGACGACCCGATCGACCACCGGCAGGACCCGCTCGTGAAACCGGATGTAGGCGCTCAGCACGCTGCGAGCTGTGAGAGCGGGCCTGTAGATGAGCTGGGATGCGACAGAGTCGAGCGGCCGGCGCACGAGCAGGATCACAGGGACGGCGCGCCGGACGCCTACGAGGACGTTTCGGGCCGAGTGATTGGGCTTGGCCACGGGAAAGTCCCTGCCGTTCGAGACCCAGAAGGCGGTGAAGGCGTAGGTGTTGGCGGAACGCGGAAAGCCCTCGATCACGAGCTCGGTCTCCGAGGTCACCATGAGGGGGTACCTCTTGCGCACCAACTGGTCCCGCAACGTGCCGTCTATGAGCCAACGGTCCACCCGATAACGCAGATCCTCCGAGGTCACGCGCTTGACCACGTCCTTCACGAAAGCCACGTCAGCCGCCTAGCCGGAGCGACCCGCTCAGCACCGCCGCCGCGCGGTCCGCAGGCTTTTCTGCGACAGCGGGAGGCAGTGTGGGGGGACGTAGGCCGTGGCGAAGGGCAAAGCGCGCCATGCTGCGGAAGTGCCACGCGGTGGCGCGAGTGAGAAAACGGTGCCTCGTGAGCTCCGACAGATCGTGCTCGACGACTGCCTCGGGCACCTGCACCACCTCGAGCCCAGCCTCCCAGGTCCGCCAGCAGAGGTCGATGTCCTCGCAGTAGAGGCGGTAGCCCTCGTCCATCCCTCCCAGTCGCGTGTAGAGGTCAGACGAGATCGCGAGTGCAGCGCCCAGCAGCCAGTCGACTCGGTAGGGCTCTGTCGCGGTGTGAACGCCTGGTCGATCGAGCATCAGGTGCCGACTCTCGTGCCTGGAGCTGCGAAGCAGCCAGCGCAGCGGGGTCCTTCGTATCACCGTGGCGCCCACCGTTGGGAAACGACGCGCTGAGGGCTGGAGCGAGCCGTCGGGGTACACGAGCCTCGGACCCACGATCCCGATCGAGTCGTCGGAATCGAGCCTCTCGACCAACAGGTCGATCGCTCCGGGTCTCACCCGACCGTCCGGATTGAGCAAGAAGAGTGTGTTGCCAGTGGCGAGGCGAGCGCCCGTGTTGCAGTTGGCTGCGAAGCCTTGGCGCTTCGTTCCCCGTACCAGACGCACTTCCGGGTGGTCACGAGATACGAGATCACAAGTGCCGTCGGTAGAAGCATTGTCGACGACAATCACCTCGTCGACCCGGCTCCCCCCGTGCTCGCGGAGGCTCGAAAGGCACGCGGCGATCTCCGCTGCGGACTGGTGAGTCACGACGATCACGCTCACGTGCAAGGCAGTCGAGGGGCTCGTTTCCATTTCGGCTTTCGGCACGGTTCCTCGCAGAGTGGCACTGGGGTCCGGGAAATGTCGCTCCACAAGGAGCAACGGCGGGATTCGTGGCACCTTGCGGGCTCGGGCGCTCCGGTCGGTCGTGTGGCCGCTGGCTGCCGCTCCCCTATGGCCAGATCGTCTCTGCAATCACGGGAGGAACCGGAAATAGAGGTCCTTGAGACGCTGAGACAGGCCCACTGTCGGCTCGAGCGGGTGGGTGTCCTGCGGCTGCACGTCATGACGGGGCGCCTCGGGGAGCTCCGGCGCGCGCCCCAGGCGGAGCTCGTTCACCGCCAACCTGACCGGATCGTCCTCTTGCATCGCGACCTTGTGGAGGAAGAAGACGCTCTCGGTGTCTAGGTATCGGCGCAGATCGCCGGGCTCGACGGTGTGGACGGTGCTCACCCCGGACTCCCCGGGGTACCGGAGCGGATCGCATCCCATGGCATCGGCAAGCGTCGGGTAGATGAATTCCTCCACTCCGAAGACGCGCGACCGCCGCCCGAGCCGGAGAAGCTTGGCGAGGTTCGCAAAGCGCAGCGCCTTCTCACCGAACCCCCTTCGGAAGACGAGGCCCGGGTTCATGGCCCAAGAGGCCTGCTCCGTACCGAACAGTGGCTGCCACCACCGACGCCACCCGGCGTTGAAACGGCGCAGCCGGATCATCCGCGCCTCCACCCAAGGGTTGGACCGGAGGTACCCCACACCCATCAACTCGCTGTCCGCCATCGTGTGCTCGGCGAACTCGGTCACTCCCGTGCGGACGAAGAGCATGTCCGAGTCCATCGTGATCAAGAAGTCGTAGTCGCAGGACCTCTCGTGGAGCCACCGGATGACCCCGACGTGGAAGGGGACCAGATTGCCGTAGCGCAAGGGCTCCGAATAGGGGCACACGCCGACCCGTAGGCCGCGGACCAGCTGAGGGTCCCGTCCGCCGTTGAACACGACGATCTCCTCCGGGGTGGCGAAGTGGCGGATGTTCTCGACCATCTCGGCCAGGCGCGGACGAGAGTCGTGGGCGAGGACGGCAACGACGAGCTTCGAGGTCATGCACGTCTATGCTCGCCCGGCGGGCCCGGCTCTGCCAGCAGAAGGTCCCCGGCGATCCGGTTGGAACACGATTCCCGGATCCTGGCTGGTGCCGTGCGCGCTCGACGACTAGATGACGCAGAAACCGCCCGCTCGACTCGCCTTCAACGCCTTGGCGCTCCAGCCCGAGGGAAGCGGAGTCCAGACCTACGTTCGCGAACTCCTCCGATCGCTCTCCGTTGAGCTCGATGCACACCTCGTCGCGGCCGTGCGCAGCGACGCGACGGACCAGCTCCCCGCGATCGTCGAGGCCCGAGTGCGCCCTCCGGCGCGCGGTGTCCGCAGGTTCCTCGAGGGCGCGAGGAGCATCGGTCCCGCGGACCTGGTGCACGGCCTGGACGCCAGCGTGCCCATCCAGCGAAAGGTCCCGATGGTGGTAACCGTGCACGACCTCGCGGTCTACGACGTGCCCTGGGCGTTCCGGCGCAGCTGGGTGCTCGGCACCCGCGCGGTAATGGCGCACGCCATGCGAAGAGCTGACGAGGTAATCGCCGTCTCCGAGTTCACCGCCGAACGAGCACGGTCGCGCTTCGGGCGCAGCGCGAAGGTGATCGCCGAGGCTCCCTCCGCGTCGCTCGGGCCGCCGGGCGACGCGGAGATCGAAGAGGTGAGGGGCCGCTACGGACTTCCACGGCAATTCGTGCTCTACGTGGGCACGGTGGAGCCACGCAAAGACGTGGCAACCCTGTCGAGGGCCTGCCGGGAGCTCGAAGTCCCGCTCGCGATCGCAGGCCGTGTCGGACATCTTTTCCAGATTCCCCTGGGAGCCCAGGCGCTCGGCTACGTGCCCGAGACCGACCTCGCCGCCCTCTACGGCGCTGCTACCGCGGTCGCGTACCCGTCCGTCTACGAGGGTTTCGGGCTTCCCCCACTAGAGGCCATGGCCTGCGGCGCGCCGGTAGTGGCGTACTCGATACCGCCGATCAGAGAGGTTGTCGGGGACGCGGCGCTGCTCACCGCTCCTCACGACGAGCAACAGCTCGCCTCGGCACTTCGATCCCTCCTCTTCGACGAGGACCTCCGCTCTGCACTGTCTGAAGCAGGGCTGGCACGCTCGGCCGAGCTCACCTGGGATGCGGCCGCTGCGGCCACCGCCAACGTGTACCGGTCGATCGGCATCACCTGCTGAGCGGCGACTCGCATTCGGCGACGTCCGCCGCCCTCCCACTCAGGCTGCGAGCAGGTCTCGATAGACGCTCGCGGTGCGCCTGGCGACCTCCTCCCAGGTGAACCGCAGGGCGCGCTCGAGGCCCGCCGCCACCAGCTGCTCCCGTCGGGCGAGAGCGCTCCTCACGCCCTCGGAGAGAGCGATCGGGTCGCGCGGAGGCACCAAGACCGCGGCGTCCCCCGCGATCTCGGGCACGGCGCCCACCGAGGTCGCCACGACCGGCGTCCCCGAGGCCATGGCCTCGACCACCGGGAGGCCGAAGCCCTCGTACAACGAAGGCAGAACGACGCAGTCGGCCCCCCTGTAGAGGGCTGCGAGCTCGTCGATGCCGACGTGCCCCCGCAGCTCGACCCTCCCGGCAATTCCCAGGCGGTCGATGGCGCTCCGAACCCGCCCTAGCAGCCCCTTGTCGGGGCCCACCATCACGAGCTCCAGCCCGAGGTCCTCCAGATCGGCAAAGGCCGCCAGGGCACCGAGCGGGTCCTTTCGCGGACGAAGCGCACCGACGAAGAGGACGTACCCCGGCCGCGAGGGCACGGGCCCCTCGGGCCGAAACTCGCGACCAACGCCGTTCAGCGTCACCACGACCTTCTCTTCCGGGACGTCGTAACGCCGGACGATGTCGCGCTTGGTCCACTCCGACACGGTCAAGACGCGCTCCGCCCGGCGCACCGAGGGCGGGACCAACCTGCGCAGCGCCCACCCGTCGAAGCGGTCCTCCAGCTCGGGCAACAGCTCGTACGAGAGGTCGTGGATGGTGACGACGGCTCTGCCTCGATAGAGCGGGGGCACGACGTACTGGAAGTGCGCCAGACGAGTGCGCTCTCGCCGCAACAGGCGCGGCATCTGCCAGAGCATCCTCGCCGCCTGGTTCAGCGGCACTAGCTCCAGACCCGCGATGCCCTCTGGCACCAGCTCTGCCTGACGGGCGACGGCTGCGATCCGGAGATCTGCGGAGTCACGCCCGAGGCAACTCAGGATCTCGCGAACGTGAGTCTCGTCCCCCGTTCGTTGGCGTCCCAGCACGTTGGCGTCCACGATCACGTCGGGCGAGCCCGAAGAGTCCCGAGAGTGCGAGCGGCTCATCTCGTCCGATGGCGCCACGCGCCGACAGTCGACCCGTCGGGGCGCACCAACCCGGCGACCGTACGGGCCACCATTCCCGGATCGCGGCGCGCTCTGCCGATCTGGCGAGCCAGCTGCTCCGCCACCAGCAGGGTGGACACACCCGGTGAGCGCGTCGCCAGAGAGCGAAGCACTTCGGCCCGATGGCCGAGTCCACGGCCGGCGAGCATCCGCAGATGCGCACCCTGAAAGACGCGACACGCCTCGGGCATCGATGTGCCGTGCTTGCGAATGAAGGCATCGAGCCCGAGCCGCTCCGATGTGGGTTTCGACAAGCCTCCGTGGAAGGAGTGGCGGGCGAGGGTTTCGGGCACGACACCTGCGGGGGCCACTCTCACACAGCGCAACCACAGGTCCCAGTCCTCGACGCTCGGGAAGGTCTCGTCGAGCGAAAGCTCCTCGCCAAGAAGGCTTCGCCGTGCCATCACGAACGAGAAACTCCCCGGGAGGTTCATCCATTGGACCTGCCCCGCCGTGTACGAAGCTGGTCCGCGATAGACGATGGGAGCGCGGCGCCCATGGGGGTCGACCACCCAGTAGTGGCAAGAGACGATGCCCACTTCCGAATGCGAGCCGAGGTACTCGAGCTGACGCTCGACCTTCTGCCGCTCCCAACTGTCGTCGTCGTCCAGGAACGCCACGAAATCGCCCGACGCGAGGCTCAGACCGGCGTTGCGTGCGCGCGCGGCCCCCCCGGGAGCGTCCAGCCGTTCGAAGCGCACCCGCCGGTCGCCTCGCACGACAGCGTCCGCCGCGTCAGATGCAGGCGTGCCCGAGGCGTCGTCGACGACGAGCACCTCGAGGTGTCGGTGGGACTGGAGGATCACCGACTCCAAGGCGGCGCAGAGCGACCCGGGACGGTCCCTGGTCGGCAGGATGACCGATACGAGGGGGCCCGAACCGTCTGCTCTCACCACGTCGGCGCTATCCCCCTGGACCGCAAGGAGCCACGTCACGCCTCGTTATTCTGCGCATGGACGTGGACGACGGACGTCACGAACCTACCCTGCAACTCGGCTCGAGCGTCACCGACCTCGAGAGGCCAGTTCGCGACCCACGGCCGCCCGGCTCCGCCGGCGTGCCCGCCACCACCGGGATCGCACGTTCGGGAAGCCAGGGTCGAAGGGGACAGCAGCAGTTCTGGCTGGCCCTCGGGCACGATCCGATGAGGGCCGTGCTCTTCGGTCTGCTGCTTGCGGCAGTGTTCGGGGTGCTCGGCGCCGTCGCGTCGCTGGGCGGCAGCACGACCTACAGGAGCACCACGGTCATGCTGATCGACGATCCATACCAGCTGGCACTCTCCGGTGACCAGAACGAGTTTGTGAAGCTCGACGCGCTCAGGTACAAGTACGCCGAGCTCGTGAACACCGACCCCATAGCAGGCCCCGTCGCCACGGAGCTGGGCCTGCCGGTGGGGTCCGTGATCGCCGCTGCGTCCACGCAAGTGCCATTCGACGGCCTAGCGATGGACGTCGTCGCGACGTGGAACACTCCTCGTGGAGCGCAAGTCCTCTCGCAGGCCCTCGCCAACGAGGTGACCACCTACGTGCGCGGCGAGGACACCACCAATCACATCCCCCAGAACGACCGCTTTACCCTCTTGACGATCGACCCCGCCGCTAGCGCAGTCGCCGAGAAGCCCTCGAAGAGCAGAGCCGTCACACTCGCGATCGGGCTCGCCGTCCTCGGCTTCGCGCTCGGGTTCCTAGCCACGCAACTCGTCCGCTACCTGCGCTGAGGCTCCGATGGGAGTCGCAGGTGAACTACTCCTGACGCTCTTCGGAGTGGCCGTCATCGTGGCCGCTCCCCTGGAGATCGCGTTCGGCGCGCTCGTTGCATTCTGGCTCCTCGTACCGGGCAACCTGCAGGTCCCCTACGCACCCCACTTGTTCCTCGTCCATCGCGTCGTGCTCTACGCGTTCGCCTTCCGGTTGCTCGTCCGTCATGGCCACAAAGAGCCAAAGGCCGGCGCCTACAGGCCCACACCGATGCACGCGGCGCTGGGGGTCTTGTTGCTCGTGACCTTCTTCGACGGGGTCGTCTTTGCCTCGAGGACCGACTCGCTGAGCGCCGACCTGCACAAGTGGTACACGATGCTCGACCTCGCCGTGCTCTTCGTCGTCGTCGTGGCCGTGGTGCGCACGATCTCACCCAAAAAGGCTCTCAACGTCGTCGCATGCGGGGCTGTGGCGGCGGTGATGATCGGCCTCTTCGAGAGATGGATCGGACACGGATGGGCGAACTTCTTCTTCGAGCACATCCCTGCAAACGATCTGGCAGCCGGCGCAGGGCCGCTCCAGACCCGCGCCGGTCACGTGAGGTCCCAGGGAGCAGCGCAGTTCGCCCTCGAGTACGGCTGGGTCCTCACGATGCTGCTCCCACTGGCGATCGTCGCCGCGATCCGATGGGCACGCGGGAACCCACGATGGCGGAGAGTCGCGCTAGTGCTGCCGCTGCTCGTGGCGCTGGCCGTGGTCTTCTCGGGTTCGCGCCTTCCCCAGTTCGCCATGCTCGTCACGGTGGTGCTCCTGTTCGTGATCGCGGGGCCAGACCGGAGGCTGGCCGCTTACGGCGTGGCCGCCGGGCTCGGAGGGGCGGTCGTGCTGATCGCGCACCCGTCGTTCATCACCTCTCCGTTCTCGACGACATCGACCAACGACCCGGCTTCCATCAGGCTCGACCGCCTGCCGCCTCTCTTCGCGCTCGTCGTTCATCACCCGTTCACCGGGCTCGGCTTCAACGGGATCGCCTCGGTCTTCGGCGGTCTCGACGACGCTTTCGCGCTCACCTACTCCACCCTCGGCGTACTGGGGGTGCTGGCGTGGCTCGTGGTCGGGCTCACGGCCCTGGCCATTTGCGCTCGTGCGCTGCGCGCCAGCCCGGGCAGCGACGCGAGATTGATCGGGGCAGCCTGCCTCGTCGGGATCGTCGTCACGGCCTTGGCCGCGACGAATTACGACCTGGTGGACACCCCGCAGTCCACCTGGGCCCTGGTGTTCCTAGCAGCCATAGGCACCTGCGCGGCCGAGATGGTGCCCCGTACCGTGGGCGCGAGGCGCAAGTGGCTCGCGCGCCTGGTGCTGCCCGTAGCGGGTGTCGGGGTCGGTTTCGCGGTCCTGGCCGCTGCCCCGACGGCGGCCTCGGAGTCTCTCTCTGTGTTCACGGTGGCTCCGTGGGTCGTGGCCTCCCAGGGCAACGCAGTGGAGTCCCCGCAGGGCACCGAGCTGGTGCACACACTGTGCACCTCGGTGACCAACCCGGACACGATCGAGCCCGGCACCAACGTCACGTGCCTCCAGGGCGCCAAGATCTTCCCGGCCGACTATCCCGGACTGGCCCTCGTGACCATCAGCGGCCCAACCGCGCAGGCGGTTCAGGCGGAGCTCAAGAGCGCCTTCACGCCGATCGCCCGGTACATGGCCCTCGAGGGGGGCCCCGTGGGGACGATAGAGACCGGCAAACCCTCGTGGGCAGTCACGGCGCCTTTGTCCGGTGGCGTGGCTGGGCTCATGGCGATGCTGCTCCTGCCGCCGCTCACCCGCAGACGCCGGCGGCTCGTCGATGCCCCGCTCGAGAGCCACCACGTCGGTTGGACGTTCGAGGCTCACCCGGCCCCCGTGTGACGGTCACGCCTGCTCGGGAGCTTCGAGCCCGGAAGGCGGGAGACGGTCGGGCGGCCGGTTAGAGCCGGAGAGCCCCGCGGCATAGAGGTGCCAGGCTTCGAGTACCTCGGCCAGGTGGTCGACGTCGAGCTGTGAGGCGGTGATCCGCCCAGCTTCGACCAGCCGCCGCCGCAGCGCCGGGTCCCCCGCCAGTCTCAGAAGCGACGTCACGAGCGCGCTGGGATCTCCCGGGGGGAAGGTCAGGCAGTTGCCTGAGTCGACGAGGAATTCCGCAGCGCCCCCAGAGGGGGCTGCGACTACCGGCGTCCCGCAGGCCATGGCCTCGAGGGGCACGAGGCCGAACGGCTCCTCCCACACCGGGGGGAAAACCACGACGTCTGCTGCTGCGTAGCGCTCCGAGAGCTCGGAGCGCTCAGAGCTGGTAAAGCTCACCCGCCCCTCGAGCCCGAGCTCGCGCACGAGCCGGTGCAGCTCTTCGACGTGCCGGTCGTCGCCACGCCCGCAGATCTCGAGAGTCGCCTCGGTGGGCAGCCCCGCGAGAGCACGAACAGCTGTGTCGATGCCCTTGCGGGGGTCGATGCGCCCCACGTAGAGCAGGCGCCAGCTCCACTCGGGGTCCGCTGCCCTCTGGCGGAACTCCGCGGCCTCGATCCCCGAGTAGACGACTGTCGACTCGGGGAAGCTCCACCTCGAACGCTCGCGGCAGACCCGGCGGACGTGCTCGCTCACGAAGCAGCTCGGCCCGAGTTTGTCGAGCGCAGGAGGGGAGGTCGGAAGCCCCGTGAGCAGCCGCACGACCCCCGCAGCGCGCGGGTGCCTGGTCATGGGCCGGAGCCAGCCGTCGACGGCCGGGCCGTACACGGGCCACTCGTCGCATATGACCGACACCAACGGGACCGCCTTCTGGCCGAGGGTGCTGAGCAGCCCCATCGACATGGCCCCCATAGCCCATGCCGAGACCACGTCGGGTCTCAGCTCCGACAGCGCGTCCTCGAGCCTTCGCCGGTTGGACCGTTCGATCGCGAAACGGCGCCCGGGCGAGGGACGCAGGATCACGTGGTCCTGCCAGTACAGCCGAAGCTCGCGCCGTACGTTGCGCCCCTCCTCGGCAGGTGCCTCCAGCATGGCGCCGAGCCTGACGTCGCTCGTGAGCACCAATACCTCGTGCCCTGTCGACTTCCAGCGCTCCACCACGTCCCTGCACGACAGCTCGTACCCGCCGTACGCATGCGGGGGGTACATATTCGTCAGGACCAGGATTCGCACGAGACCGAGAGTCTGGCCGACCGCGCCCGCGCCCGTCGCACGGCTGTGGGAGGCTCGGGAGGGGCAGCGCCTGGGAGCCGGGCACGCCAGGGCCGCGCCGGACTGGCAGCGATCGATCCCAAGGGGGGAGCAAGATCGGGTAGCCCAGCTCGTTATCCCTGGTGCGGTGGCACATTCCACAGGGGGCATGTCGACGTGACCGTCACCAGCATCACCCAGCCGGACCAGATCACGCGCGCGGCGCCGAGCATCGACCTGCACGGGGAGGCCACGCCCCTGGGTCGCCTGGCGCGCGAGACCTGGAAGGCCCGGGAGCTGCTCGTGATCCTGGCCCGCAAGGACTTCCACGTGCGCTACCGGCGCGCGGCCCTAGGGGTGCTGTGGGCGCTGGCACTACCGCTTCTCCAGTCGGCGGTGATGGCCGTCATCTTCGCCAGGGTGGGCCACATCAGGCACGTGGGCGTCAACTACGCGGCCCTGGTTCTCACCGGCATGGCGCCCTGGACCTACTTCAACATGGCGCTAGCTTCAGGCTCGACGGCCGTGGTGGACAACACCGACTTGTCGGCCAAGGTCTACTTCCCGCGTGCGCTGCTCCCCATGACTCAGATCTTGACGTCTCTGTACGGGTACGTGGTCACGTTGGCCATCGTCTTGGGCCTCTGCCCCCTGCTCCACACACCCCTCACCTTGCACACGCTCCTCGTCGTCCCGGGGACATTGCTGCTGGTCTCGCTCGTGTGCGGCTTCGTGCTCGTCTTCTCCGCCCTGCACGTGTACTTCCGCGACGTCCGTTACCTGGTGACGGCGGCGCTGATGCTCTGGATGTATGTCACTCCGATCATTTACACAGCCTCCGACGCGCCAGGCAGCCTGAGGACCATCATCGACGTGAACCCGATGACCGGCATAGTCGACCTGTTCCACTACGCGACCGTGGGTCACGTGGGAGCCATGTCCCTGCCACTCGCGGTGACGGCCGTGTGGACAGTGGTCCTCTTGGGGGCGGGGGTGGCGCTCCACTGCCGGTACAACAGAGTGTTCGCCGACCTGTTGTGACCAGGGCGATGGACGCAAGATCGAGCCTGGGGAGCCCGAGATGACGACCGCCATCGAGTTGCGCGGCGTGGGGAAGCGCTTCACCAAGTACGTCGACACTCCGATGCTCGTGACGGCCGCGGCTCGCTTCCGCCCAAGAACGCGCCGTGACAAGCTCTGGGCGATCCGTGGGGTGGATCTCGAGGTTGAAGACGGTGAGTCGGTTGGGATAATCGGGCGAAACGGCTCTGGGAAGTCGACGCTGATGACGATGATCGGCGGGATCACAGCGCCCACCGAAGGCTCGGTGAAGGTCTGGGGCAGGGTGGCACCACTGATCTCTGTTGGAGTCGGGTTCCACAAGGAGCTCACCGGCCGGGAGAACGTCTACGTCAACGGCTCCATCCTCGGCCTCACCCGCAAGCAGATCGACTCGCGCCTCGAGGCGATAATCGACTTCGCCGAGGTCGAGGAGTTCATCGACACTCCAGTGAAGTTCTACTCTTCGGGAATGTACGTGCGCCTCGGCTTCTCCGTCGCCGTGCACTCCGAGCCCGACGTGCTGCTCGTCGACGAGGTGCTGGCGGTCGGCGACATCGGTTTCCAGGTGAAGTGCTTCGAGCGGATGCAGGAGGTCCGTGCGCGCGGCACCACGATCGTGATGGTGAGCCACAACCTCGGGGCTATCCAGAGGATGTGCGAGAGAGTGCTGTTCGTCAACGACGGCACACCACAGCTCGTCGCATCCCCCGACGAAGCGATCAGCGCGTTCCACCGCCTGATGAGCACCTCCACCGAGACCGTGGTGGACGCGGGATCGGGCAAGCGCATGGAGCCTGGCGTGGTGAGGATCGACGACATCGAGCTCATAGGCAAGGGGGGCGAGCCCACCGGGGCCGTCGAAGCCTCGGATCCGATCGTGGTGCGGGTCCATGCCCATGCGCTTCAAGACATGGACGACATCGTCGTGAAGCTGCTCCTCTTCGGCCCCGACGGCACGGTGGTGTACGGCGACTCGACTGCGGACCAAAGCCTCGGATCGGTCCGGGCCGACAGTGACATCACCTGCGACGCTGCGTTCCGTGCCACGCTTCCGACCGGCACATACAGCGCGATGGTCCATCTCGAGCGCCCCGATCTGCGCACTACCCTCTTCCAGAGCTCACTGCTGTCGTTTTTCGTCAACGGGCGCAACACCGTTGCCGGGCAGGCGGACCTCGAGGCCAGGTTCACGCTGGGCTCGGCCGCGGACCGTCACCGGCACCTGCAGTCGTTGACCAACCTCGCCGACGGCGACGGCCGGGGGGCCGGCGAGGACGTGGACGACCTCGAGACGCTCTTCGGCCGCACCCGGCGGTAGCCGTGGACAGTCCACGAGCCGCCTGCGCGCCGGCTCCCTGAGGATCCCCGGCGTGAGACCGGAGGTCGACGTGGGGGTGGTCACGTGGAACACCGCGGACCTGACCGTCGGGGCGCTCCGGCGCCTGCTCGATTCCGACCAGGGATGCGATCTGCGAGTCCTGGTCCACGACAACGCATCGCACGACGGCACCGCCGAGGCGATCGCACAGTACGTCCCCGAGGCCGAGGTCGAAGTGGGGCCGGAAAATGTCGGCTTCGCGCGCGGCGTCAACCAACTTCTCGCCCGCTCGAAGGCTCCTTGGTTCGTCGCTCTCAACTCCGACGCGTGGCCCGAGCCTGGCGCACTGGGCCGGATGGTGGAAGCAGCGCAGCGCGAGCCGAAGGTGGCCGCTGTCGCGCCGTTGCTGCTCAGGCCTGACGGCGAGGTCGAGCACTCTACCCACAGGTTCCCGTCTCTCACCGTCGCATCGATCGACGCTTTGGGAGCGCGCAAATGGCTCCCCCGGAACCTCTCGGACAGTCTCTGTCTCGAAGGAGCGTGGCGCCACGACCGGCCGCGCTCCGTGGACTGGGCGGTCGGCGCGGCGATCTTGATCAGGCGCGAGGCTCTCGAGGAGATCGGGCCTTTTGACGAGCGGTTCTTCATGTACGTCGAGGACCTCGAGTGGTGCTGGCGCGCGCATCGCTGCGGCTGGGACGTGCGCTTCGAACCGAGCGCCGTGGTGCGGCACGTAGGCAACGTGTCGGGATCCAGCCGGTTCGGTACGCGGCGCGCGGCCCTCGAGGCGGCCAACCTTCTCACCTTCCTGAGCGACACCCATGGTCCTCGGTGGGTTGGCACGTACCGGGCGCTGACGGCCTTCGCAGCCGCCACGCGAATGGTGGGCACCCGCCTCGTGGGGCGTCAAGGGGAGTCCGCCCGCTGGCGCCGCCAGGTGGTTGCCAACCTCGGATGGTCAGAGCTACCCCAGACATCCGCCTGCGCAGGTCGGCGCTCCGAGGACGGCAGCGGCTCCTCGACGTCTGGCGATACGCGCGGCGAGCGCCCCGGCGATACGAGCGGCGAGCGCCCCGGCGAGCCGCGGGTCTCTGTGGCCGTCTCCTCCTACCGGCGCGCCCGGCTGCTGCCGCGGCTCGTCGCGGGTCTCGAGGCACAAACCCTGACCCCGGAGCAGTTCGAGGTCATCGTGGTCGACAACGCCTCGCCCGACGACACCTCAGCCGTGCTCGAGGAACTGGCGTCACGCAGCGCCCTGCAGCTGCGCCCGCTGCGCGCGCCGGTGCAGCGCGGCCCGGCAGCCGGGCGCAACCTTGCGTGGCGCGCCGCGAGGGCTCCGGTCGTGGCTTTCACCGACGACGACTGCGTGCCCACGCCGCGGTGGCTGGAATCCGGCCTGTCCGCTCTCGACCAGGCTCGGGTCGTGGTCGGCCGAACCGCACCGCCCGCGGACCAGCTCCACAAGGCCGAAGGCGCCTTCGCGCGCGTACTGTCGGTCGACGAAGTGCGCTTCTTCGAGACGTGCAACATCTTCTACCATCGCGAGGACCTCGTAGCGGCTGGAGGCTTCGAAGAGGGTTATCGCAACCCCGGAGGCGAGGACACAGATCTCGCGCTCCGAGTGCTTCGCGACGACAGCGAGGCGGTGTTCGCCCCCGAGGCCCTCGTGCACCACGACGTGAGGCCCGGGAACCTTCGTGCCGCGCTGCGCGAGGCGACGAGGTGGACGGACGTCCCCTTGGTCGTGCGGAGGCATCCGAGGGCCCGCAGGCGGCTGCTGCACCGCTGGGTGTTCTGGAAGCCCTCCCACCCGCCGGCGATCTGCGCCGCGATCGGTCTGCTTCTCGCCCTCAGGTTTCGCCCGGGGCTCGTGCTCGTGCTCCCGTGGCTGCGCTACCGGCTGTCCACGGAGCCGGCAGCGCCGGGCGGAGTGCTCAGGGTAATAGCCCTTCCGGGCGCTCTGGCGCTCGACCTGTTGGAGGTCGGCGTCATGATCAGGGGCTCGGTGCGTCATCGCACGGTGGTCCTGTGAGGATCGCTCTCGTCCACCCATATCCATGGCCCGAGGTGCGCCGCGGCGCGGAGCGCTACCTGGAGGACCTGTCGTGGTACCTGGCGAAGAGCGGCCACGAGGTCGCGGTGGTGACCGGCACCCACGGTGCGCCCTGCACCGAGCGGGGAGAGAACGGCGCCACGATCCACCGCCTCGCGCACCTGCGCCCGGGGCCGGCCTGGCGCCTGGGCGTCGGCGAGGTCGAGACCTTCGGCGCCCGAGCGGTCGGCCGGCTCGTCGAACTGCGCCCGGAGGTGGTGCACGCCTTTACCCCGAGCGGAGCCCTCGCCGGCCGGCTTGCTGGCAGGCGCACTCTCTACACCGTCCTCGGCCATCCCGACAGGGAGCAGCTCCCCACGGCCCGCTTCGCTCGAAGGCTGTTCACCGCGGCTGTGCGCCGGGCGAGCGCCACGGCGGTGCTGAGCAAGGCGTCAGCCCGTGCCCTTAACGAGAGCGTAGGTCGCCCGGCCGTGGTGCTACCCCCCGGCGTGCGGCTCGAACGCTTCGCTCCCGCACTCGACCCGCGAAGCGGGCCGCCCCGGCTGCTCTTCTCCGCTTCGCTGGCCGACCACCGAAAGCGAGCCGACCTCGCGGTCGCCACTCTCGCGCTCGTCCTCCAGCGCCACCCCGACGCGCGCCTGGCTCTCTCGGGTGAAGGCGACCCCGCGTGGGTCCTGGGGCAGGCCGAGCGCGCTGGGAAAGAGGTGAAGGCGGCGATCGACGTGCTCGGCCCCGGCGATCCCGAGGACGTCCCCGAGCGCTACCGGACGGCGTCGGTGACGCTGCTGCCGTCGGAGCACGAGGCGTTCGGGCTGGCCCTCGTGGAGTCGCTCGCCTGTGGCACCCCTGTCGTGTGCGCACCGTCGGGCGGCATGCCCGAGGTGGCGGGTGGCGTGGATGCCGGGACGGGCGCTGTGGCCGCCGCCTCGAGCGCGCAGTCCCTCGCGGAGGCAGTCGAGGCCGCCTTGTCGCTCGCCGCGGACCGTTCGACACCCAAACGTTGCGTGAGACGCGCTCGTCTCTGGGACTGGGACGAGGCCGTGGGCCCCGCCCACGAACGGCTGTACCGGCAGCTTTCCGCCAGGGTCCCGAGCTCACGGCTCGAGGGGATGACCATCAGCGAAGGAAACACCTTCGACAGGTCGGGCGGATGGCCGGCCCGGCCCCGGCCCGAGGCCGCCGGCCGCAAGACGTGAGAGCCCTCGGGAGGCCGGGTGCCGGCGGCGCCACGAGCGCCGACGGAGCCGTGATGCACTTCAAGGCTGATTGGCTACCGTCGTCAGAGGGGTTCGTCTACGACCTGGTGCGGCACCTCCGCAGGCGTCCCGTGATCGTCGGGTTCAACAGGCTCCAGAACACCGATCGGTTCCCTATCGACGACGTGCACAGCCTCGGCTCGCTCGACCGCTACGTGCGGCCCGTAGCCGCGCGGCCGATCGCCTTCACCGCAGCCCTCGGTCTGCTCGCCCGCCGGCGGCGCGTGGCTCTCGTTCACGCGCACCATGGATATCGCGTAGAGGCCACCCTGGGCCTCGTGCGCGGGCTCCGGCTCCCCCTGGTGCTCTCTCTGCACGGCCACGACGTGACCGGCTACCTCGAGCACGTCCTCGACCCCTATCGCGAGACGGCCGCCGTCGTCTCCGCCGTGGTGGTGCCGAGCCGCTTCCTCGTGGAGCATGCCGTGGCGGCAGGCTTCGACGAGGAGCGGGTGCGCGTCATGCCCTCGGGGATCGACACCTCGTTCTTCTCCGCCTCCCCGCTCCCAGACGGCGACCCCGTTGTCGTGTTCGTCGGGAGGTTCGTCGCCAAGAAGGGCCTCGATACCCTGGCCGCGGCTTGGCCAAAAGTGCAGAGCTCGTTCCCCGCCGCTCGCTTGCGGCTGCTCGGCTACGGGCCACTCGAGCCGCTCGCTCGTTCCATAGCAGGGCGCGTATCGGTGGAGATCGCCCCCGAACGCCGCACCGTCAGAGACGCCATACGAGGGGCTCGGGTCGTGGTGAGCCCGAGCCATCTGGCCGAGGACGACGCCGCAGAGAGCCTCCTCGTGGTGAACCTCGAAGCCCAGGCGAGCGCGCGCCCGGTGGTGACCACCCGACACGGTGGCATCCCCGAGTACGTACGCGATGGCCAAACGGCGATCGTGATCCCCGAGAACGACCCGGAAGCGTTGGCCGACGCGATCGCAGAACTTCTCGGAGACGAGGAGCTCGCAAGGCGAATGGGTTCGGCGGGGCCGGCCTGGGCCAGCCGGTTCGACGTCCGCCGGACGGCGGCTCAGATGGACTCGCTCTACGACGAGCTGCTCGTCGCCTGAGGCGTCATCTCACGACGAAGAGCGAGGAGGGGTTCGCGAGCTCGGTCCGGTACCAGGCGATGGTCTTCTCGAGCCCGTCGGACAGAGAGTGCTGCGGCTTCCAACCCAGCAGCTCCCTGGCCTTGGTGCTATCGGAGCGCATCGTCCAGATCTCTATCGGACGGTCCGGCAGGGCGCCGAAGCGAGCCTCGACCGGGTTGCCCATGAGGTCCAGGATCGTGGTGGCCACCTCACGGATCGATACGTCCTCCCCACACCCGATGTTGAGCAGCTCGCCCTCGATCCCGGGAGTGGTACCCGCGCGCACGATCCCATCGACGATGTCCTCGACGTAGTTGAACTCCCTCGTCTGCCTCCCTTGGGTCATTCGCAGCTCCTCGCCAAGAAGGGCCCTGAGGATGATCTCCGGTATGACCCGATCGGCCGTCTGCGCCGGACCGAAGGCATTGAAAGGCCGGAGCATGACGATGGGCCAACCGTGTCCCTCGTGGAAGAGGCGGCAGAACGACTCTGCCGCGTGCTTGCTGGCCGCGTACGGGGAGGCGGGTCGCACCGCCTTGTCCTCCCTGAACGGCGATTCGATGTCGCCGTAGATCTCGCTAGTGCCCATGTTGACGAAGCGCCGGTAGCCGCTGCCCTCTAGCGCTCGGAGCAGGTTCACGGTGCCCTGCACGTTGACCTGGATGCACTCGTCGACGCGTTGCCAGGACTTGCCGACGTGCGTGTACGCACCGAGGTGGAACACGTGGGACGGTTGCACCTCCTCGACGAGCGCGTCCATCGCCCCTCGGTCGGCGAGGCTGGCCTCGTGGAGGTCGATCCTGCTGCGCAGGTCCACCAGCCGAACCGGGTAGACGCTCGACACCGCGCTCGTCAGCGCGTGCACCTCCACCCCGTCGGCGAGCAGGCGACGCACCAGATGCGAGCCGATGAAACCCGTGGCCCCCGTGACGAGGGCCCGGCTCGACTGCGTCCAACCTGTGGTGTTCGGGGAAGGGTCCTGCTCGGTCACTGCGCCCCGACAGTGCTACCTACCGCGCTCGAGGTCCGGGCGAACCACGGAGGCTCGGCGCCCTCGCCGCAGAGGGCGCTCAGCTCGAGGGCGTCCTTGTAGGTGTCCATCGAGCGCCAGAACCCGGTGTGGCGGTAGGCATAGAGCTCCTCGGCACCCCCGAGCGCTGGAAGCACCTCGCGTTCGAAGTCGTCTCCGCAGAAGTGCTCCTGGGAGCGGGCATCGAGCACGAAGAACCCTGCGTTGATCCAGTGGTCGGGCAGCCGCGGCTTCTCGCGGAATCGGCCCACCTTCCCGTCGGGGGCGCTCTCCACCGTCCCGTACTGCGATGGCAGCGGCACCGTCGTCATGGTCGCCGCACCGTGATGGGCTTCGTGGAAGGCCAACAGCTCCGAGAGATCGACGTCGCCGAGCCCGTCGGCGTACGTCACGAAGAAAGTCTGCCCCATGTCGGGTGCGCACTTCGATACACGCCCTCCGGTGTTGGTCTCAACGCCTGTGTCGCGCACCTCGACTCGCCACTCGCGCGGCAGGGTCGCGGCGAAGTTCTCCACGAGCTCGGCCTTGAACCCGGCAGCCAGGACGAAGTCACAGAACCCCTGGCGCGCGTAGATGTCCATCACGTGCCCGAGGACCGGGCGGCCGCCCACCTCCAGCAGAGGCTTGGGCACCTCCAGGGTCCTCGGGTACGCCCTCGTGCCCTTCCCGCCACAAAGGATCAGCGTGCGCAACTGACGTCCCCCCTCGCTCTACGCCTCGTCGGGCGACCAGCAAGTGGGCCCGGGCACCTCCGGTCCACTGCCTCGGAGAACGGCCTCACCACGGCTTTCTCACGGGCTCGCGGTGCCACCGGCGCCACTCGCCCGTCGAGAGCCTCCGGCCCTGGCTTCGGGCCCCCGCAGGGCGCCTGACCGCAAGATTGCCTGCACAGCGACGTTTTTCCGCACAACGACGACGGCGGGAACGGGGCGGGGAGCTTTGGACAGGGGAGGCAGCATGAGCCCGCGCAGGGGGAACTTCGGTCGTCGGTTCAGCCACCGGGGAGGGGCCTCACCGGCAGTTCGCGGCCGGCGCAGGGTTGCCCGCACTGCCCCGCTGGCGCTCATGGCGCTCCTCCTGGCAGCCTGCGGCACGGCCAGCCCGTCCGGTCACCTCGACGTACGAGCCCCACGCAAGGGGGCCACCACCACGACCACCGGCGGGAACCCGCTCTCATCGCAGTCGACGACCACCGGCATCGCTCCGGCGACCCTCGGGTCGAGGGGCTCGGCGTCCCCTTCGACCGCAAAGGGAGGGATACCCCAGCCGCCCGGGGTCGTGACCGCAGCGACCTCGGCGGTCAGCGTGCCCTCGGGCCCGACCGGGGCACCGAGCGGTTCTGGGGTCGTGGTGACCGGGGTCGGCAACGTCACGACCCAAGGCCAGGCGGTGGCCGTCACCCCCGAGATCACCTTCACCGGGTCGAAGGGCAGCCTCGGAACCCTGCAGGGCCAGCCGATCGAGGCGACCCCGGGCACGTGGGCGGCGATCATCCCCGTCGTGGCGATACCTCCAGCCGGTACGGCGGCCGCGACCTTGCAGTTCGTGTCGGCCAATGGTCAGGCGATCCAGGCCAGCGGCGCCGGCGTGCACGAGGCCGGCTTCCCTACGCCGGCGGTCGTGGGCCCACTGCACACCTCGGGCAACAAGATCGTCGATGCCCTGGGGCACGTCATCGTGCTCGACGGCGTCAACTACATCGACATGGGCAACGACGCGACCCCGGCGATCTCGCAAGCCGAGTGGGCCCAGGCCAAGGCCTGGGGCGTGAACGTAGTTCGAATCGAGCTCAGCGAGGAGTACTGGCTGTCGAACAGCTGCACTTACAACGCGACCTACCCCGGCGCGGTAGACCAGGTCGTGAACTGGGTCACCTCGCTCGGCATGGTGGCGCTGCTGAATCTCGAGGTCACTGCGCCCAACACGTGCATGCCGGGCGGTGAGTACCCGATGGCCGACAATCCCGGCTCCATCAACTTCTGGAGCCAGGTCGCCGCCCGCTACAAGGGCAACCCGCTCGTGGCATTCGATCTCTTCAACGAGCCGCACAACATCACGGACCAGGTTTGGCTCGACGGCGGCCAGGCCGGAACGAATTATCCGCCGTACGTCCCGTACCAGGCGGCCGGGATGCAGCAGATGTACAACGCCGTGCGAGGAGCGGGGGCTCAGAACCTCGTGTTCATCAGCGGCAACAGCTGGGGCAACACCGTCCCGGCCCAACTCGTGTCCGGCACCAACATCGTCTACGCCATCCACTCCTATACGTGCGCCAACAACCCGCCGCCCAATTGCACCAACTCCAACCCCTACGACCCGAGGGGCATCCTGACGCAGTGGGTGAACATCGGCCACCAGGTGCCGCTGGACGACGCGGAGTTCGGCTGGCCGAGCCCGTCGGACGGGACCTACAACAACAATGTGATCTCCTTCGCCCAGTCCCAGGGATGGGGCTGGGTGGACTTCACCTGGAGCTACTCCGGCAAGTGGGCTCTGGCCGACGCCACGGCGGTGCCCGGAGTCTGGGAGCCGGCGCCCTCGGGAATGCCGGTGCTGGCGGCGCTGAGCGGGACGGTACTGAGCGGACGGTACTGAGCACACGTTTCGGCTCTAGGCGACCGATGGTCGATCTCGTATACACCGCCAATATCTCCGTCGACGGCTACACGGAGGACCCTGACGGTCGGATCGACTGGTCCCCACCGGACGAGGAAGTCTTTTCCTTCATCAGGGAGCTCGAGAGGCCGGCCGGGACGTACCTGTACGGACGCCGTATGTACGAGGCCATGCTCTACTGGGGGAGCGCCACCCCGGACGAAGGGTACGTCCGAGAATTCGCCGAGATCTGGCAGAACGCGGACAAGGTGGTGTACTCGCGCAGCCTCGAGTCGGTAGCCAGTGCCCGGACGAGGCTGGAGCACGACTTCGACCCCGAGGCCGTGCGGCGCCTGAAGGCGGCCGGCGCTCAGCGCATCACCATCGGCGGCGCGAACCTCGCTGCGCAGGCGTTCGCCGCGGGTCTCGTGGATGAGCTCCGTCTGCTCACGGTCCCCGTCGTGCTCGGCGGCGGCAAGCCGTGGCTTCCCAAAGGCGTGAGCCTGCCCCTTCGACTGTTGGAGACCCGGCGCTTCGCCAGCGGTGTCGTCTACCTCCGGTACCGACTGGACTCCGACCAAAGGATCTAGTCGATCTCGACCTCCGTATCCGAGCCGGTATCAGCGTCCAGTCCCGTCACCGGGACCAAGCGGCAAGCGGGGCGGCCCCGGTAAGGAGGAAGAGCCCTTGCGCATCGCTCGGGGGCCGGTATCTGTGACCCGCCAGCTGTGGAAGCGAATGGTCTGTACTCGCCGGGCCAGCCGCAGGCCCGTCGCCCAAATGACGACGCGGCGGACCGGGCCGATCATCAGCAGCAGACCGATGGCATCGCCGACGAACCCAGGTACGCAGATCATTACTCCGCCGATGAGCACGACCAGTCCGTCGAGCAGCTCCCGGGTGGGCACCTCTCCACGTGCCAGCCTCTCTTGAGTGTGGGACAGCACCCCAAGGCCGACGCGCCGGACGACAAGGGGCCCGAGCGCGCTCACGACGATCAGGATCGCCAACGCCCAGAGAAAGCCGACCTGCTCAGCCACGACCACGAACGAGGCGATCTCTGCGCCAATGAACAGCAAGAAACTGAGAAAGAACACCTACCTCAGAGTAATCGGTGTCGTCGATCAGTCCGTCGGGCAGAGCACTCCGTCGGTCAGTCCCTGATTCCTAGGACCGGCGCTGGGCGTGAAGCACGGTGTCATCTTTGTGATGAGCGCCAGCCCCAACGCAGACGTGACGTGGTCTGCCTTCCTCCCATTTGACCTCCCAGCTTTCGTCATCGAGCAGGGCGGCTACATCGGCGGGAGAGACGTAGTCGGCAGGGTCGCAGCCGTGAGCCTTGGCCTTTTCAACGTCAACGACGGTATGGTGGACCACCAAGAGATGCCCTCGGGTGCCAACAGCCGCCAGAAGGGCGCGCTCGGCATCCGAGGTTGGGGTTTTGAGAAGCGCTGGGTATTGCGCAGACACGAGATCGAACCCACTCGATGGCAAGGCCGCGTCGAGCAGACCGGCATTGACCCACTCCACATGAGCACCAACCTTCTCGGCGGAAGCGGCGGCGCGCTCCAATGCAACCGTGGAGACTTCGAGCGCGGTGACCTGCCAACCTCGGCCGGCCAACCAGATGGCGTCGGCTCCTTCGCCGCAGCCGACGTCGAGGGCAGTACCCGGCTCGAGGTCACCTACTTCAGCGACCAGCGCTTCGTTGGGTTGACCGCTCCATACCTGTTCCGCGCTTGCGTACCGTTCATCCCATTCAGCGTCCTCATGGGTCATAGCGATACTCCAGAAGGTGGTGGAGCGAAATCGGTGCTCGATCTCCTGACGCGCTGACACTACCCGCCGGCCGGATCAATCCTTACCCTGTCGTGTCCTCGAGTCGTGACCGGATTCGCCCTTGACCAGGCGCGCGAACGGTGTCCCGACCTAGCATGCCGCAGTCCGCCCACGCCGACCACGGTGCGATATAGAGGAGGGGCTATGACTGGCCAGGGAGCGTCCGGTGCAGAGACGTCGATGGCGGGAGCCCAAAGCTGGTCGGTCCCGTCGCCGTCTACCACCATCTTTGACTTCGACTACACCGAGGGCCGGGACCAGCTCCTGCGCCTCTACGACAAAGGGACCCGGCGCCAGTGGATCGCCAAGGACCGACTCGACTGGTCCATCGAGGTCGATCGCGACAACCCACTCGGGGTGCCCGACGAGCTGAACCCCATCGCCAACACCGAATGGTGGGACAAGATGGACGCTCGCCAGCGCGCCGCCCTACGCCATCACACCGAGGCCTGGCGCTTCAGCCAGTTCATGCACGGCGAGCAGGGGGCGCTCATCTGTACGGCGAAGATCGTCCAGACCGTGCCCGACATCGACTCCAAGTTCTATGCCGCCACCCAGGTCATCGACGAAGCGCGGCACGTCGAGGTCTACAGCCGGTATCTCCACGAGAAACTGCAACTCACGTATCCGCTCAATCCCAATCTCGCTGGCCTGCTGAACGACGTCATCACCGATAGCCGCTGGGACATGACCTACCTGGGGATGCAGGTCTTGATCGAGGGCCTGGCTCTGGCCGCCTTCGGCTTCATCCGGAATGTGGCCAGCGAACCTCTGGGCAAGGCCATCAATGCCTATGTGATGCAGGACGAGGCCCGCCACGTCGCATTCGGACGGTTGGCACTGCGGGATTACTACCCCCATCTCACCCAGGCCGAGCGCGACGAACGCGAGGAGTTCTGCGTCGAGGCCTGTTACCGCATGCGTGAGCGGTTCAATGGCCGAGAGATCTTCGAGCGCCTCGAGCTGCCGGTCGAGCTGACCGAGTACGTCGTGAAGAGCGAGCTCCAGCAACGCTTTCGGGGGTTTCTCTTCATGCGCATCGTTCCCGTCATCAAGGACATAGGGCTCTGGGGGCCGCGCATCACCAAGGCCTTCGAGGAAATGGGAGTCATCGGGTTCGCCGATACTGACCTCGACGCCGAGATGGCCAACGACGAGGCAGTGGCCGAGTCCCTCGACAAAGAGCGGATGGCACACGTCCGCGCTGTCGCCGCCGATGGCGCCGGCGCTTGATCGAGACTCCACGAGGAAGCTCGGGAGGCCCGGTAACGCTCCGAGTTGGTGGAGGTGTGCCTGCTGTCCAACGGGATTGAGCACCAATCCGGTGCTAGCCGGATGCTCGGTCGGTGACTGGCGGTGGCTCAGTAGGCCCCGCGCCCGCCCAGGACGACCCAGAGCGTCCTAAGCAGGATCCGCAGGTCCAGACCGATCGACCAACAGTTCACGTAGAGCTGGTCGAGCCGGCACATGTCAGCGAATGTGAGCTCGTTGCGGCCCGACACCTGCCACAGCCCCGTGATCCCCGGCCTGACCGAGTAGCGCCGCAACGCCCAGCCGTTGATCGCCGCGGCGTCGTCGAGCATGAACGGCCTGGGCCCGACGAGGGCCATCTCGCCTCGCAGGACGTTCCACAGCTGCGGCAGCTCGTCGATGCTCGTCCGGCGCAGAAGCCGCCCGATCGGGGTCACACGCGGGTCGTCCTTGAGCTTCGGGAACGGACCTACGACGACTTCGCCGTCGAACTTCGCAGGGCTGGCGCCGGCGTTCTCGACGGTCATCGTGCGGAACTTCAGCATGGAGAATTCCTGGCCCTTTCGTCCCACCCGGGCCTGGCGATAGAAGATCGGTCCCCTCGACGTGAGACGCACGGCCAGCGCCACGACGGCGAGGAGCGGCGAGAGCAAGACGAGCCCCACTGCGGCGGCGGTCACGTCCACGGTGAGCTTGACCGCACGCGGCCAGGGCCCCAGGGTCGCCGGAGCCACGCTGAGCCCTGGGAGGCCGGACCCGAGCTCGTGGAGCCTGGCATTGGCCGGCACCACCTCGAAGAGCCTCGGCACCACAGTGATCGGGAGCCGGCCCTGCATCGGCCGCAGGGCGTCGATGATCTCCCTCGGCTGGCTGCGGCTGAAGGCCACGACCAGATGCCCCACCCGTTCGCGCTCGCATATGCCGGAGAGGGCGTCGAGCCGTCCCAGGCAGCGGGTCGGGTCCACCGGGTCGTCGTCGACGTAGCCGACTACCTCCACCCCGGGAGCCTGCGCCATCTGCTGCGCAACACGGTCGGCCACTTCCCCGCTACCCACTATGAGGACCCGTTGGACACCGGCACGGTCGCCTCTGTGGTGCGCAACCCGCACGCCGGCAACGCTGACCAGGCTGACGGCGCACATCGTGAGCATCCAGTCGAGATTCGGAGACTCCACACCGAGCATGCTGACCAACCGCCACGTCGTGAGGGCCACGAGGCCGCCGCCGGCGAGCGGGAGGGCCAGGGCGTGAACCTGATCGGAGAACACCGATCCGAGCAGCGAGCGCCGCCTGGTCGACCCGAGCACGGCGGCGAGGAGAGGTACGCACAGCGCCAGGGGCACGAACGTGTAGAGGAACGATGCCAGCAACGGGTGGCCGGCCATCCTGGCATCGGCAGCCCGCGCCAGTGACAGCGCAAAGGCAGCCAGCAAGAGCCCGACGCAGTCGGCGATCAGGTCTGAGGGCCCGACGCCCGAGTGCTCGAGGGCGTAGCGGCTGCCGGGGTCGAGAGGCTTGACCGCTGCGAGGGGGGCCGCCTGCTCGGTACCCTCGAGAATCTCCTGGGTCGTGTTGGCGCTCAGGCCGAATCCAGGGGCCGCGAGGGCCGCTCCCTCGATCTCGAGGAGGTCCAGGCCTCCAGACACCGCTGTGCCCAGGTCAAACGCCTGAAGCGTATGGTCGTAAGCGGTCAAGAGGTCGCTCCGGTAGCTCCTGGTGCTGCCGCGGTGGGTCATCGTGCTTCCTCCGCCGGACTCGCCTCTATCGCCCGAACCCACTCGAAGGCCCCCACCCACGCCTGTATAACGCCCGGTCAGATCACGCCTTGCGGTCGCTCCGGCGCGTTCTCGTGACGTTCACTCACCGGACATACCCAGGTAGCGCACGGTTCACCAAACATGCGATTGCGGCATGCAATTACGCTCCTCCGACCGGCCAGGGAGGCGGCCCGCTGCCCGGATCTTCAGGCCACCGCTGGTACGGTCCGCGCTGTGCCACCGAGCCCTGTCTCCTCCCGCGCGGCGAGCGACCACCTGGAGGGCTCGACGCCGCCCCAGGTGTCCGTGGTGGTCTCCACCCGCGACAGAGCCGCCTTGCTGGGAGGGTTGCTGGAGGCCCTCGAGGCCCAGAGCTTCGGCCTCGACCGCTTCGAGGTCGTGGTGATCGACGACGGCTCGCGAGACGACACGTGGACGCGCATCGCGGAGGTGTCGAAGGTGACCCCGCTTCGCCTGCTCGCGCTCCGCCTGGAGGTGAGTGGCGGACAGGGCGCAGGGCGAAACGTCGGCGTGGAGCACGCGCACGCGCCGGTCGTCGCGTTCACCGACGACGACTGCCTGCCGACACCCTCTTGGCTCGAGACGCTCACGCGTCCGCTTCGCTCCTCCGACGGATCTGGCACCGCCGAGGCCGGTCACCTCGTGGTGCAAGGACGCACGGTGCCTTGGCCCGGGGACGCCGACGCGGGCACGTGGGCGCGCACGGTGTGGGTGCTGCGCGCCACTTGGCTCTTCGAGACGTGCAACATCGCTTACCGCAAGCGCGACCTGCAGAATGCCGGCGGCTTCCCCGAACGCGATCAAGTGACCACCACCGGCTCGGGCAAGGTGGTCGGCGAGGACGCCATGCTCGGATGGCGCGCGATCGAGCAGGGGGCGAGCCTCGTGTTCGATGAGGACGCCCTCGTGCACCACAGGCGCATCCCCGCCTCCTATTCGCAGTGGCTGGCGCAGCGGCGCGGAGCCTTGGTGTTCCCTGCCCTGTGCGCGCGCAACCCGATGGCGCGAAGAGCGCTGTGGGGACACTTCTTCCTAGCGCCTCGCTCGGCGGCCTTCGACCTGGCGGTGGCCGGTGGCTTGGTCTTCGCCGCCACCCGCCGCGCGCGCTGGCTGTCAGCGCTCTTGCCCTGGGTGTGGCTGGCGCTCCCCGAGGCGGCTCGCTACCCCGGTAGGCACCCGGGGGTGCGGTTGGGCCAACTCGCGCTCGGTGACCTGATCGGGTTCACCTGGCTCGTTGCCGGCAGCGTGCGCTCGCGCTCAGTGGTGCTCTAGCGGCGCCATTTTGCCTAGACCGGCGATCAACCCGGTCCCGGGGCGGGCGCGAAACCCAGACCGGTAGCTGCGTCTTTGGTGTCCCCTGTGCCCGCGCTCCAGCTGCGACGCAAGCGTAGGAAAGGTGCCTCGACGACGGCATAGCTCACGAGCGCCACGGCACAGCACAGCGGCGCCGTGATGGCGAGAGACCCGAAATAGTTGCGCCCGACAGAGCCCAAGCCCAGGTGCGAGACGATCGGAAAGTGCCACAGGTAGAGGCTGTAGGACGCGACGCCGAGCATCGCGAGCGGACGCCACTCCAGGACCCTCACACTCAAGCCGCGGTGGATGGGCATTACGACGGCACCCACAACTAGGAAGGCGCCCGGCACGAGAAGGACGTCCAGGTCGTAGCGCCATGCGACCACGCACCACAAGGCGATTCCCGCCGCAAGCCACGCGCCGCTTCTTCGTGCCACACCAGGCAGCCAGTCGACCTGCCGGTCGCCAAGCGAGGTTTGCAGCAGAGCAAGAATCATCCCCGAAGTGAAGAAGACGAACGTGGATGGAAGCGAATACTCCCATCGCAAGTCGATTGTGGCAGGCAGGGTCACGGTGCCGAGCCTGATCAACTCGGAAACGAGCCCGATCGCCGCAACGCCGAGCACAGCAAAGCGCACCGAGCCGCCCGACAGACGCTTGATCACGATCGCCAGGAACGGCAGCAGCACGTAGAACTGCATCTCCACCACGAGCGACCACATGACCCCGTCCACGTGATTGAGAGTCGCCGGGAAGAAGTTCTCCAAGAACAGCGCAGAACGCCACCACGTCGTCGATGCGCCGCCGTGGTCGAAGACCAATAAGTACACGACTAGAACCACGTAGTACAACGGGAGGATCCGAAACGCTCGATTTGCTGCATACCGCCCGTAGCGCAACGAACGTCCGCTGGCAAAATCGCGGCGTGCGAATGGGCGGTACAGCAGGTACCCGGTCAGAGCGAAGAACAGGTACACACCGAAACCTCCGCCGAGGAGCGCCCGATCGAAGAAATTGGCGTACGCGCTCGGCCCGTACGCGTGCACCTGGCCGAAGACGTGGCCCTCTAGGACTCCGAGTGCAGCGAGAGCTCGAAGCGACTCTATGGCGGACGAACGCACCTCGCCGGCTTGCTCGATTGCGGCAGCAGACGCTGGGGCTCCCGCCTCTGCGGGGTGCGGCCTCGAGGAGATCCATGGTACGCGACGCTTCACCAGGGACGCCGGCCAGTTCGAGATGAGCCGGGACCTCGTGCCGTCTCTCTGCGTCAACCCAAGACTTCTGGCTTCGAGCCGGGCCGATGCGCATGGACAACGCAGAACTGCGAGCCGTCCCCGACAGTCGCGTCGAGTACGAGCCCCCCGTCGGTCAGGGCCTCGACCAGGTCGGCTCGGTCGACCGAGGAACCGAGCCACTGAGGCTCCAGGCATCCGCGCGGACGGCGTCCCAGCGCCCGCTTGAGGCTTTCCAGGAGGCTCTCTGCGGAACGCCAGTGGCGCGCATGATGGATCTCTGGCCGCTCGCTCACCTGGAAGACGGTCCAACCCCCCGGGCGTAGGACACGGCCGATCTCCCGGACGTACGAGCAGGTGATCGCCGGGTCCGGGATGTGCTGGAAAACGATGAAGGAATAGACGACGTCCGCGCTCGAGTCGGCGATCCCGCCAAGGTCGGTCCCGCTCCCCACCATCAGCTCGACGTTGTCGAGGTCCGCCAGAGCCTCGCGGCCCCGCTCGACCATCTCCCCCGACACGTCCACCCCAACCACGTGGCCGGCACGCGAGGCGAGTGCCCGCGTCATGCGACCGATCCCGCATCCGATCTCCACCACTTCGTCGTCGGGGCCGACCTTCAGGTCGAAGGGTGCGAGCGTTCGATCGAGCGCCTCGGGCCCCGACGCCCAGAAGCTCTCCTCGTCGGTCTTCGTGTAGTCGAGAACGTTCTGTATGTAGTACATCGCGTTCTCGCGAGCCTTTCGGTCCCAGAAGGCCCGCATACCGGTCGGGTCGAGGCGCGAAGCACGGGCCTCGGTGCGCTGTGCCGCCCCGCCTGCACGCACCTTGTCGCCCCCGCTCGCCTCCCACTGCCCGGCCATCTCCCCGGGAACGCACGTCGTCCCGGATCCTGGTGGCGCCGGCCACCGCCCTGGTGGGGCGCTCGGCACGCTGCCAAGCTGTGGCCATGAGTGAGCTTCAGGAGGAGGTTGCGCGGTACCCGTGGTACCACACGATCGACCTCGGCGACGGGGTCGTCACGCCCGGGATGTTCGACCACCGCGGGTTCGAGGACCGCTACGGCCTGCCCCCGCGCCTCGCGGGCAAGCGGTGCCTCGACGTCGGCACAATGGACGGCTTCTGGGCCTTCGAGATGGAGCGCCGCGGCGCCGAGTCCGTCGTGGCGGTCGACCTCGAGGACCCCGAGCAGCTCGACTGGCCCGCGAGCCTGCGCCAGCGCGTCACGAAGACGATCGACGAGACCAAGGGAACCCGCTTCGACCTGGCGCGCCGGCGTCTCGGCTCGGCGGTTGAACGCAGGCTCTGCTCGGTCTACCGCCTCGACCCCGCGGAGCTCGGCGAGTTCGACTTCGTGTTCTGCGGAGACATGCTGGTGCACTTGAAGGATCCGGCGACCGCGGTCGAGCACATACGCAGCGTGTGCCGGGGTGTCGCCGTGATCGCCAACCCCGTGAAGGAGCAGTTTCCCTACAGGCGCCGGCCCCTCGCCCAGTTCGACGGCATCAGGGAGTTCGAATGGTGGCTTCCCAACCGCGCGGCCCTCGAGCGCCTGGTCCGAGCCGCGGGGTTCTCGCGGGTCGAGTCCGGTCCCTCTTTCGAGCTCTCGGCCGTCGCAGGCGGCAGCTGGAAAGGCCGACGCTGCTGGGTGCGTGGCGAGGTCTGACGCGCGAATCGCTCAAGCGGCGTCGAGCCCCCGGTCGTGCCGGCGGTGCAGCTCCCACCATCGCGCCAGCGCGTCGCCGGGGGCTCCCACCGACCACCGCACCCGGCGCGTGGGGGGCATCCCGTGCCCCGACCCGGCGAGCAATCGCGCCCGGCGCCACCAGCCGTCGATGAGCGCGTAGCGGAGGTGGAACTTCGGAAGCTCCTCGGCGCGCAGCGGCCAGACGGGGTCGAGTAGCCGCCCGAGGGCAGCAGCGCGCCATCCGCGCTCGGTCAGAGCGAACATGCCCGGAGGGACTTCCACGCCGGCGTGCTCGGCCAGGCCGAGCGCGGCCGCGACGACAGTGGTGCATCGTCGCTTTTTCGCCACCTGCCTGACACGTTGCCAGTCGACGTCACTGCCCGACTCGTGGCAGTGGCCCACCACCATCGCGACGTCAGCGATCCACACCAGACGTCCGAAGCCGTGGTACGGCTTTCCGGCGTGCACGGACAGGTACACGAGCTCCTCGGCGAGCGGCAGGCCGAAGGCCGGTGTGCCCAGGCAGTCGATCGGCACCCGGCGCTCCCAAAGGGCGTCGGCGTCGAGCGAGGTGGCGCGCTCGTAGGAGGCCTCGACGCCGTAGTGGAGCTCGAGAGTGAGAGTTGGCACTTCGCGATGACCGAGAACGGTGTCGTAGCGATCGCGCCGAGACGGGCGCAGCACCTGCCAGCCCCCCGCTCCCAGGAGCTCGAGGGCGCGTGCGTGCTGCGCTCTCGGCAGGAGCAGGTCGATGTCCTCCATCGGGCGGAGCCCCGGCGCCGGGTAACGCGCGGCGACGGCCGGTCCCTTGAGCACCACGGGCTCGAGCCCCGCCTCGACGAGGGGACCCAACGCCATCGAGACCGCACGGGGCAAGAGCAGGACCGCTTCCATCAGCCGTACGTCGACGATCTCGCGAAGCGACTGCCGCGCCCCTCCGAGCTGGTCGAGCTCGCCGGCGACCTCGAGTGCTCTCCAGAGCAGCGGCCCGATCCTCTGCTGCACCGCGAACGGTCCGGCGAACCCGACGTCCGCGCCGCGCGAGATCGCAGCCCTCACGGCCGCCGGCTCGGGGTGCACGTGGCACGCCTGCCACAGCAGCTCCGCGGTGGCTCGCAGCACCTCGGGCGATTGCGGCCGGTCCGTCACCGGTCCGTCCCACGGGCGAGAACGCCAATCGAGGACCCGGACTGCTCCCTCGGCCCGCGCTCTGCCAGCCAGCACCCTTGGAGAAGGGCGAAGGTGAGCGCGTGCACCTGCGGCTGATGCCAATGCGCTGCCAGCGCCTCGGCATCGACGAGATCGGGATCCGCTCCCGCCCCGGTCCAACCTGAGACGAACTCGCGGCAGTGGTCGTGGAACACGACGTGATTGAACCTGGCCTTCGTGGTCCTCGAGAGCAGTGAGTCGGGGAGGAGATCGCCGAACAGCTCGCGCATGGCGGACGTCCGGTCTGCGAAACCGAAGATCCCTCCTGCTCTGGCCAGCGCGGCCGTCACTCGGTGGTCGAGCAGCGGGTGGAACATGCTCGCCCCCTCCTCCGCTGCCAGAGCGGCCATGCCGGCCATGGCCAGGTGCACGCCTCGCAACCGCGCTTGGCGCGTCACCGCTCTGCGCCAGTCGGCCGGCTCGGCGGCGCCGTCCGCGGCGATCGCCCGCTCGAGCTCCCTTCGGGGCCCGGGGGTGAGCCAGCCGAGCGCGAGCTGGCGCCGGGTATCGCGGCCGAGGGCGGCACGGCGGATCGCTCTCGGCGAAACGGAGAGGGCTGTGAGCCGGATGACCTGGCGGCTCCACCGGCGCCCCCGGACCAGGTCACGGAGAGGAGCCAGACGCCCCGCGCCCAGGACCTCGTCTCCTCCTTCCCCGTCGACGAGCGACCCGCCACGTGCACGCTCGATCTCGACCCAGTGCGTATGTGCGAGCGGGGGCCACACCACCCCGTGGCGCAAGAGGGAGGCGGTCGCACGCGGTCCCAGGATGTCGAGCTCGTCGGTGAGCTCGAGGCGCTCCCAGTGCTTCACCCCGAGGTACCTCACGACCTCCTCCTGCCATTCGTCTTCGCGAGCCTCCAATACACCGGGGAAACGCTGCGTAAGGGCCACCGGCTCGTCTATCCCCTCGCGACGCGCGACGCGCAGCGCAGCAGCGAGCACGAGCGAGGAGTCACGCCCACCCGAGAAGAGGACCACGCAGGGGGGGCGCAGCAGTGCGGGGCGGATCGCATCCTCCAGGGCCTCGAGCGCAGAGGCGGCCGGCCGGTGCTCCTCCGGGGTCGCCACGATCTCACCGCCCGGCAGCCAGCCCCACGCCACCTCGATCGGGCTCATCGGGTACGGGACCGCCGGCATCGTCACTCGATCTACCGGCGAGCCGCCACGCAGGTGCTCCCGGCTCGCCCGAACGCCGGCCTCAGGGGTCATGACGAGAGGACCTTCGTGTTCTCGAGAGAGCGAGAGCCGTTTGCGGTCACGGCGCCGAGGAGCGCCTCGACGACCGTGTCGTCGAAGGGAGGGCCCCATGGCACGCTCGCCACGAAGACGGGGACGGACCCCGTCAGGCGCGACAGGCCGTCGAGCTGTGACTCGATCACCTTCGCGGATCGCCAACCTTCGAGCCGTGGGAACGCAGATAGCAGCAGGGTGGCCTCGACCGGGTCCAGCTGGCGCAACTCGAGCGTCGAGATCTCGCGCGTCGGGCGAGGGATCACCACCGCGCACAGCGCGCCTGTCTCGCTGCGAGAGCCCGGGGGGAGGACCGTGAGCCTGCCGTCTGCCGAGGTCCGGGCTCCTCCCCATCCTTCGAGCACCGCCTCCACCACGTCGGCTGCCCTCGGCCGGAGCCTGATCTCGTGAGAACGTCCCACCCACCACGGAGGAGAGCCGGGCCCGATACGCAGCAGGTCGTCGGTCACCAGACGCGCGCCGCGGCTGCAAGCCCACGCCGCCAGGGTGGACTTGCCCATCCCGGTGGTTCCGACGAACGCGACCGCCGGGGACCCGACCTCCACGGCCGACGCATGGAGCACGCAATGGCCCTTCAAACCGAGGTAGAAGGCGAGCATCGCTCCACGCGCCACGAGAGCCAGACGGCCGGGATCGGCCGAGCTCTCCGGACGGCACTCGACCCGTCTCAGGTCGTTGTCGAAGGCGAAGTCGCACAGCCCGTGGATCCTCAAGACGATCTCGCTGCCCCCATCGGCGGCGGTGTAGACGTGCTCGGCACCGACGCTGAAGTCCACGAGGAGCTCCCCGGGCGGGGCCTCGACGGGCACAGGGGCGCTCGGACCGATCCCCAGCTCGAGCGCGCTCGTCCCGTGGCTCTGAGCAGGCGTGCCGAGGGCGAGCGGGGACTCGATCACGACTCCGTGGAGGCAGCAGCTCCCGCGAAGCTGCGGCTCCACGTCACGCGCTCTCATCTCGCCGCCTCGAACACGTCCGGCGCCCGCACCGCGTCGGGCGTAAGCGGCGGAGCCGTGAGCAGGTCGAAACGGCCGTCGTGGCCGATGCAAAAGCCGTCGACCTCGAGCCATGCGTGCGCCATGACGTCGGAACCCTCGACGGCTACCCCGATCCTGAGCCGAGGTTGCCGGCCTCGCAGGATCCGCCCGGCGACGAGAGCCTGACGCAGGCACGGCCCCTTGCAGAAGGGCCACCGTGGCGCGATGACGCCGAGGACCTTCAGCCGCCGAAGTGCACCGGCGTCCATCGGCGCGCTGCTCCCTACGAAACGCTCACCGTCCGGCTCACCACGGGCCTCGACACCCTCGAGCGCTCCCGTCGGCGACGAGATGCGATCGCCCCGCAGGGTCGAAAGTGGCTCGTGCTGCGAAGTGGACAGAGGCGCGCCGAAGAACCTCCCGAGGCGAGGAAGTGGCACCGTGCGCACCCCGATCTCGGCGACCAGCATCCAACACAGGACCTCGAGCGCGGCCGGGAGCGCCCGGAGGCGTCGAGCCAGCCGGCCAACGAAACCGACGCGGCTCGGACGCGACACCGTCGATCTGGGTGCCACCGGGTTCAATCCTCGATCAAGCCGCTGGAGCGAAGGTCCTCGAGGAACGTCGCAACGTCGGCCACCGCCTGCGAGCGGTCGATGCCGAAGCGCTCCACCAGCGCGTCCGCCATCTCGTCGGCGCCGACCTCTCCCTCGAGGAGCTCCCAGAGCGCGGCCCCGGAGGAGTTGACGCTGTAGTAGCGCGACGACCCCAGGTCGAGCGCGACCACTCGACCATCGACCTCACGCGAGATGACGTCGGCCCGCCGCCGCATCCGTCTACTCGCCTCGGCTCGCTCGGGGGCGGCAGAGCGCCGGCCCTCGAACGTAGTGACCAGCCTCTAGAGGCTGTCGTTTCCGAAGACGGGGCTCCCGGCCGGCAAGCTCTTGTCCAGGACCACACCGGCTATCAGCGCCTGGGTGACCTCTGCCACCGAGCCGTGGGCCGTAAGCCGTGGAGCCTCGTAGCGGGTTCCGCCCCCCGTCTGCTCGCCTCCGTGCGTGTTCATACTGCAACTCATAGTCCTCTTTCCTTGGTCTCGTCAAAATCCGGCGACAAATTTGTTCCCGTATTTTGCCTTGGCTCCGCCGTTGCCACATTTCGCGGTCGCGCTGCCCCTCCCTCGGGCCGTCCTCCAGGCTCGTGGGTCGCACTAGTACTGCCCCAGGGTTCCGGTCCGCCGCGCACGGTCGAGAGCCGCGCTGAACAACCACAGCGCCACCGGGATGGCGAGGATGGTCGCACCGCAGAGCTCGCCGAAGCGCGCCAGCGGCAGGCTGCTCGACAGAAGCGAGCTGCGCAGGATCTCCAGCGCCCAGGTGAAGGGCAGGATCTCCGCCACGAGGCGGAGAGCATGCGGCATGAGGCTCACGGGGTAGTAGACGCCTCCGACCAGCACGAGGGCCGATGTGCCGATCGCGGTGAGCGTCTCGCCGCGCTTGAACACCATGACGAACGCAGCGAACGCGATCCCCACGGCGCTGAAGAGAGCGAACGACACGCCGATGTCGGCGATAGCCAGCAGCGCGCCGGGTGCTGCGGCCGAGAAGCGCAAGCCCACGGCCACAGCCAGCAGCAGCGACACGAGGTTGGCGATCGTCGAGTACAGAAGCTGGTAGCTGGCGCTGCCCAGGACGCTCAACGCCGGACGCGGTGGCATCGTGAAGAGCACCTCGAGCGTGCCTGCTGTCTGGTCCGCGCGGAGCCGTTGGGCGAACGCCGTGAGGGTCACGCTGAAGAAGCCCAGCAGCATGGTGCCGAGGACCGAGAAAGCGAAGTAGCCGCCATGCAGTCCGCCGCTCGAGCTCACGATGCGTCCGCCGACCAGCCTGCTCAAGAAGTACAGGAACCCCACCGTCGCGAACCCCTGCCCCAGGCCGAGCACGAAGGGAAAGCGGTAGGACCAGGCGATCCCCCAGTCCCGGCGGACGAAGGCCGCGAGCACCGGAAGCGCGCGCGGTCGAGCGCGCCGCGCCAGGATCGTCGCCGTGGCGCTCGAGCTCATCGGAAGGCTCCGACCACGGCGGTCTCGAGATCGGCGGCGCTCTCCCCGCCATGGCGACGTGTGACCACCCTCCCTCGCTCGAGCACCAACACTTCGCTCGCGAGGTCCGCCGCCTCGTGCAGATCGTGGGTCGCGAGCAGGACGGCCACGGCTCGCTCCACTGCGAGCGTCCTGACCAGAGCGCGTACCTCTGCGGCAGCAGCCGGGTCCAGGCTGCGCGTGGGTTCGTCGAGCAGGAGCACGGAGGGCTCGCCGAGCAGCGCGCGGGCGATGCCGAGCCTGCTGCGCATTCCCGTCGAGTAGCGGTCTGCGCGCCTTGCAGCCACCTCTCCCAGGCCCACCACCTCCAGGGCCCTCGAGGAAGCCTCGCGGGCGGAGGCCCGGTCCAGACCCTGAAGAGCTGCGAAGAACTCCAGATTCTTCTGCCCGCTCAACCTCCAGAAGTACGAACGCTCTTCTCCGAGGACGAGACCTATGCAGCTGCGTGCCGCGCGGGGCTCAGCGACCACGTCGTGGCCGTCCACGGTCGCCTGGCCTTCGTCCGGGAGCACCGAGGTCGCGAGGATCCGGATGAGGGTGCTCTTGCCGGCGCCGTTGCGGCCCAGCAGCGCCGTGATACGACCGGGGAGCACCTCGAGGTCGACCGAATCGAGCGCCAGGTTGGGCCCGAACCGCTTCGTGAGACCGCCCACGCTGATCCCGCCCAGTGTCGTGGCGCGCGCGCCCGCCTCAGGGGCCCAAACACTCATGGTGTCTCTTCCCGCTTCTGCGGGCGGCGGCATTCCCTGCCCGGCATGACGCCAGGTAGAACGCCTCGTGGGCCGCGAACCGGCGGCCTAGCGCACTGCCGAGCGGTGCCCGCCTCCAGCCATGCCGACCACGATCGCGATCACCCAGAGCACGACCGCCGCGACCGCCGCAATTGCACCTTTCTTGTAGCGGATCCCGTTGCCGGTGTGGGCGTGCCCGGGGAAGAACGAGGGCAAGGAGTGGACCGGTTCCGCGAAGTAGACGGCCGCGACCGCCGCGGCGAGCAGTCCCACGATCACAATCAGGACGACGATGACCTTCTTCATCGGGCTCACCGTAGGCACCCCATGCCGGGTGCGACAAGACGGGACCAGGAGCTCGACCACGAGTGGGGCCTCTCGGAGCTCCTGAGAACCCTCGAAGCTCCTGAAGAACCCTGAAAGCGGCGGCTACCCTGAAGAACCCGTGGCCGTCTCACCGCCTGGCACCGTCTTCCAACGCAGCGCGTTTCGAGCCTTGGTGGGCATCCTTCTGGCCGGCGTATTGCTGGCGGCGTGCAGCTCGTCGCCGGGGTCGAGCGGCTCTTCGTCTCCTCCCGGTTCATCGAGCTCGGGCGACAAGGCCCTGGCCACGAGCGAGCTGCTGCCAACCTCCGTCTATCCGGCGGGCTGGAAGGGACAGGGTGCGAGCAGCGAGACGACAGGGGCGAGCTTCTTCGGGGGAGCCAACAGCTCCGAGGTCTCCGAGCTCGCGAGCTGCATCGGGATCTCGACGAACGGCATCGACACCAGCCCCGCAGAAGCCGCAGCCCAGGAATACGACGACCCCAGCTCGAACGTGACCGTCACCGACACGGTGGACGTCTTTCCCACCGACGCCCAGGCCGTCGCCGACGTCGAGGCCGCCGCGAACCCCAAGACGCCGAGCTGCTTCGTCCAGCTGCTTGGTCCCAACCTCTCGCAGGCCATTGCCCAGAAACTCGGTCAGGGCGCCACGATCGGGCAGGTGGCAGCGTCCCACGGCTCGCTACCTTCCTTCGGTGATCACGACGCCGAGCTCGTGCTGAGCTTCCCGTTCACCTTCGAAGGCGTGAGCGGCACGGAGTACCTGGAGTTCGTGACGGTGCAGAAGGATCGGTCTGAGTCGAACCTCCAGTTGAGCAACTCGGGCTCTCCCGCTCCGAGCAACGTCGTGGAGGATCTCGCGCGGGCGGCGGCCAAACAGATGAGCTGACGGCGACGCGCGTCCCGGTCAGGTGCTGGCGGCGCTCTGCACAGTGGCGCGGGCGTCGGCGAGGAGCTTCTCGTCGTCGGCGAGGAGCTCTTGCGCCAGCCTCCGCACCATCTCCTCGATCTCGGGGTGCGAGTCGGGGTCCCAACCTTCGAGCAGTTCGGTCAGGCCACTGCGCCGCGACTCCTGGAGCCTGGCGATCGCGTCGTGTCCTCGTTCGGTCAAGGTGAACTCGCATCCACCCGGGCGGTCGAGCGTCTCCACCATTCCGGAGCTGATCAGCGAATCGATACCGTCCTCGATGTGCTTGGGGTCCACTTTGAGCCGCGATGCGACGCTCTCGAGCGTGCAGTCCGGCTGGTCGGCGAACCGGTAGAGGAGCCAGCAGGACCGGGCATCTAGCTCTAGACCTGCCCTCTCTGCGAGCGTCGAGTAGACCTCACGCCGGTTCTCGCGCTGGGCGACGCGCTCGAGGGCCAGCTGGACCTGCTGGAGGGAGGTGCGAGCCTCTGGCATGCCGAAGCCCTGACCCTGATCCACCGTTCGGACGGTCTTTCGCAGCTCGATCTCGGGAAGGAGCCATGACAGGGCGAAGGCCACAGCGGCGACCGGAACGCCCATCAGGAAGACGGTGTCGATGGTGTGCACCAGGCCCGACACCACTCCGGCGTGGACCGCCGGGCTCAGGCGCGCGAGCGAGCTCGGATCGGCGCCGCTCAGCGCGCTACTCAGCCCGCGCGGTACGGACTCCAGGTGCAAGGCATGGACGACGTTGGTCGTGAGGAGGTTGGCGAAGACTGCACCGAACACCGCCGTGCCGAACGAACCGCCGATCATCCTGAAGAACGTCGCCCCCGACGTCGCGGTGCCGAGCTCCTCGTAGGGCACCGCGTTCTGTACGGCCACCACGAGGACCTGCATCACGAGACCCAGGCCCACTCCGAACACGAGCATGTAGCTCGCGATGGCCCAGCTGCCGGTGGTCAGGCCGATTCTCGACATCAAGAAGAGACCCACGATCATGAGGAACGTGCCGACGACGGGGAAGACCTTGTAACGCCCCCAACGGCTGACGATCTGGCCCGCTCCGATCGAGGCCAGGAGCAGGCCGCCCATGAGCGGCAGAAGCCTCAGCCCCGAGGCAGGCGGGCTCAGTCCCCTTGCGTCCTGGAAGAAAAGTGGCAGGAAGGTGAGGGCTCCGAACATGGCGAAGCCCATGACGAAGCCCACGGCGCTGGCGGACGAGAAGACGCGGTTGGCGAACAAGCCGAGCGGGATCACGGGCTCGGCTGCACGGCGCTCGACGAGCACAAACCCGATGGTGAGCACGACCCCGGCGACTGCCATCACAACGATCGGCGCGGACCCCCACGGGTAGGAGGTCCCACCGAGGCTCGTGAAGAGCACAAGCGCGGTCGTGGCGAGCGCCAACAAGATCGTTCCCAGGTAGTCGATCACGTGGTGAAGCCGCTGTAGTTGGCCCGGTAGCTGCGCGGCTGTAACGAAGAGAGCCACCACGCCGATCGGGATGTTGACGTAGAAGACCCAGCGCCACGACAGGTACTCGACGAAGTAGCCGCCGATGAGAGGGCCGAGGACGGTGGCCACCCCGAACACGGCCCCGAAAAGTCCCATGTAGCGACCTCGGTCGCGCGGCGAGACGACGTCACCCACGATCGCTTGCGCGCCGATCATGAGGCCGCCACCTCCCAGACCCTGGACCGCCCGGAAGGTGATCAGCTCGAGCATCGAGTGGCTGAAACCCGAGAGAGCTGACCCGACCAGAAAGATCACGATGGCCGCCTGGAAGAAGATCTTCCGGCCGTACTGATCGCCGAGCTTGCCCCAAAGGGGGGTGGAGACGGTCGATGCGAGGAGATACGAGGTCACCACCCACGTGAGCCGCGACGCTCCGTGAAGGTCGCCGACGATCGTGGGAAGCGCGGTGGAGACGATGGTCTGGTCGAGCGCGGCGAGGAACATTCCGAGCAGCAGCGCGCCGATGATCAACAGAACGCGACGCCTGGGCAGGGACAACGTCGGCCCGAAGGCCGCGGGCGTGGTACTCATCGGGTGACCCTTGTTGTGTGCAATAGCGATCCCATCCCCCGCTTCGTACGCCCAGTTTGCCTTGTGCGCGAACGACTAGGGATCGCCTCACTCATCGGTGCGAGGGCCTGGACGACACGCAGCTGAAGCTGCGTCCGGTCGGCAGCTCGAAGCTCTCGCTCCACGCGCTGGTCCGGCACATGGCCGAGGTGGAGCGCAACTGGTCGAGAGCTCGTCGACAGCGAGGTCGGCTGGTAGGAGCCTCGTCTACGTAGCCTCGGGCACGAAAGCGACGCAGTCCATCTCCACCATCGCGCCCAGAGCGAGGGCGGAACACCCGACCGTGATCCGGGCTGGTGGCTCGGAGCCGAAGACTCGCACGTAGGCCTCGTTCATCTCCCCGAACTTGGCCATGTCGGTCAGATAGACGTTGACCTTGGCCACGTCGGACATACCGCACCCGCAGGCGCGCAGGATGGTCTCGATGTTCGCCAGGGCCTGGGTGGTCTCGGGCCCCGCGCCCCCTTCCACCATCTCCCACGTACCGGGGCGGGCTCCGAGCATGCCCGAGACGAAAACCTGGTCTCCCGCGATCGTGGCGTGGCAGAAGGCGGGCAGGCGGCCCACACCGTCGACCGTGATCTTCCGAAGCGTCATAGCTCTGCCCTCGAGTGCCTTCCCGCCCAAATTCTGCCTGCCGCGACGTCGAGCAGTAGGTGTGGAGCTCCTCCGTCTGACATGGGACAAGAGTAAGAGACGAGCTGCCGTTGCTCAAACGTCTGGGTGTTCGCTATCCGGCGAAGGTGCGGCGCCCCACACCTGCGTCCGAGCGGGATCGATAATGGTGCCTCGTGACCGATACCGAGCGAGCTATCCCTGCCTACGATCGAATCGGCACCCACTACGCCCGAGAGCGCCAGACCGATCCTCGCCTGGCGCGTCCGCTCCATGAAGCGCTAGGGACGGGTCGGCTCCTCAACGTCGGAGCGGGGACCGGATCCTACGAACCTACGGACCGTCCAGTGGTCGCACTCGATTCTTCAGCGGTCATGATCGCCCAGCGCCCGACTTCTGCTGCTCCAGTGGTCCAAGGGGTAGCGGAGGCCCTCCCGTTCGGAGACCGATCGTTCGACGTGGTCATGTCGATCCTGAGCGTGCATCACTGGACCGACCCGGCTGTAGGGCTGGGAGAGTTGGCTCGGGTGGCCCCTCGCCGCGTAGTGCTGACGTTCGATCCGGAGGTCCATGGGTTCACGTGGCTCATGGATTACCTGCCGGAGACCAAGGAGCCCGGGCGGCCGCAGGCCCCGTCTATCGCCGAGATCACGGATCGAATCGAGGGGGTCGCCGTCATCGTGCTCCCAGTGCCCTGGGACTGCGTCGACGGCATGACCGTGGCCTACTGGCGCCGACCCGAGGCCTACCTCGACCACCGCACCCACGCCGGAAGCTCATGGCTGCGCCAGATCGACAAGGCTGTGCTGCGCAGCGGGCTGGACAAGCTGGAGAGCGATCTGCGAGATGGGCGCTGGCAAGAGCGCTACGGGCACCTCTTGGATCTGGAGGAGATCGACTGCGGGCTTCGGATCGTCATCGGCCAGGCTTCGGACACCTGATCCGGTGTCCTCTACCCCTGGCGAGTTTCGCCCCGACCGGCAAAGCCGAGTCCGTCACCATTGGCGCAGGGGTCCCAGGTGGCGCGCCCGGATGGCTGTCAGCAGTCGTCGCCGACGCTGATAGAGAGCTCGAAGCTCGAGAGGTCGGCGCTCTCGTTGTCGCGCGTATACGAAAAGCCCTGCAGGTTGTAGAGGTGCACCGCTTCTCGGCCGAGCGGGAAGGGACCCCAGTGCCAAGTCCCGCGGCGGAGCACGAAGGCATCGAGAGGCTTCAGCCGAAACGCCCGCACGGACTCGACGTCGGACGGGCTGGACAAGTCGACGTTCGCGGGAGCCACTGCCAAAACCGACTCGGCGTCGAGCACAAGCAGCGCCTGAGTGTGTGTCTTGTGGCGGAACATCCGCTCGCAGCGCAGTGCCTCCCCGACGCGCTCCACTTCCTCGGGCCCGTGGCGGATCAAGTTGAGATGCGGGTCTCCCCACTCGAACTCCAGCCGGTTGGTCCCGTCGGCCGGGTCGGTGTCGGCCACGGGCAGCCAACCGAACGGCTCGAACCCGGTGGCTGTGACCGGCACCGCGGCCAGGTGCCATCTACGCTCGCGACCAGTTGACACCTGCGTGAGTCTAAGGAGGGACCTGATGGACGTGCGCAGCATCGAAGACGTCGAGCCGACCGTCGAGCACAACGGCACCGTCCCCGTGTGGTGGCTCGTGCGATCGCGCGAGATGATGGAGCTCACCGACGGGGGGTTCCTGGAGCTCGTGAACGAGTTCGAGGTCGCCGCGGGCGGGCGCGTCGATCCGCATTCACACCCGACGCACGAGTTCTATTACGTCACCTCCGGCCGCGGCATCATGAGCATCGAAGGAGAGGACCGCCCGATCGCGCAGGGGGACCTCGTGCACATCCCGCCCGACAAGGTGCACAGTCTCAGACCAGTCAGCGAGCACGCTCCCATCCACTGCTTCTGTTTCGCCATCGGGGTGAGGGGGGCGGGGCCGATCGACTACACCCACCACTGATCAGGTCACCTCGACCGCAGAAGCGTCTAGGCCGAGCAACTCGGTAGTGGTCCGTCCCGCTCGGAGCTCGACGAACAGGCGCCTCTCTTTTTCGGCACGAGCTCTCGCCCTCTCGGTCACGCGCTCGAGGGCATCGCGCTCCACCACCACCACCCCGTCGGCGTCGCCAACGACCCAGTCACCGGTGCAGACGCGCACTCCGCCAACCTCGACGGGTGCACCCACCTCTCCCCCTCCCGACTTGGCCGTTCCCCCCAAGGCGGTCATCGTGGCGAAGACCGGAAAGCCCAGGCTCGCGACTGCAGAGACGTCGCGCACTCCCCCTTGCACGACCAGACCCGCGAGTCCCCGCGCGAGCGCGGCGGTCGTGAGGACCTCGCCCCAGTAGCCGCGTTCCTCGTCGTCGCCTACCGAGACCACGAGCACGGTGGCGGCGGGAGCACTCGACACGGCTACGTGAATCGCGAGGTTGTCCCCGGGCGAACACCGAACCGTGAGCACGGATCCGCTCAGGCGCGCCCCCGGCCAAGCTGCACGGATGCGCGCTTGCATCGGCGTTGCACCCGCTTCGCCCGCGGTGGCAGCTCCGAGCGCGAGCAATTCCTCGGCCAAGGATCGGGGGCTTTGCGCGGGTCCGGGCATGCCTGAGGTCTACCAGGCCGCTACGGCGACTTAGCCCGGAAATGAGATGCTGGTCGAAGCAGATGCTTGGGGGTGGAACGCGAAATGAGGGTCGGCGGCATCGACATCGTGCCTGTGAGTGATGGCTCAGGAGCGGTGCCACCGAGCCTTCTGCTCACCGCGTCCGAGAAGGATTGGGAGCCCCACCGCAAATTCCTCGATGCTGGCGGCCTGCTGCCGATGGAGCTCGGAGGCTTTCTCCTGAGGGGTCCCGAGGATCATGTGGCCCTGGTCGACTTGGGTCTAGGCCCTCTAGGAGCCAAAATCGGAATGGCCCATTTCCTGGACAGCCTTGCTGCGATGGATGTAGCGCCCGCCGACATAACGGACGTCTTGCTGACCCACCTGCACATCGACCACATTGGCTGGGCAGCAAGGGACGGCGTCGTCACCTTCCCCAACGCTGTGTACCGCTGCTCGGCAGCGGACTGGTCCTACTTCGTCGATCCGGGCGGAGCGGGCGCCGCGCCACTGGCAGAGATGATCGGTGCTCCATCCGAAGCCGAGATGCTCGAACCCGTCGCCGATCGCATCGAGCCATGGGGCGAGGGAACCCTTTTCCCTGGTGTGGACCTGAGGACGGCACCTGGACATACTCCCGGGAGCACCGTCATCGTGATCTCGTCGGGCACCGAGAGGGCCGTGCTACTGGGAGACGTAGTTCATTGCCCGGTCGAGCTCCTGGAGCCCGACTGGGAGGCCGTGAGCGACGTCGACCCAGAACTGGCACGGCGTACACGAGAGGCTCTCGCTCGAGAATACGAGGGCACCGACGTTCCGATGGCAGCTGCTCACTTCGAAGGGATGCAGTTCGGCCGTCTGATAGCAGGACAGGGACGGCGCCAGTGGGTAATGGGATAGCCACCTGATCGTTTCGTGGCCCGGCACGCACCGAGTTGGTGATCCGTTCGAGCCGTGGTCCCACTAGCGGGCGAGCGCGCCCGGCCCGAGCCGCCGCCGGAGGTCGGCCTCGAACTCCCGGACGGCCGGCCCGGCGTGCTGATCCTTCAGCATGGTCAAAGTCGGGTAGCCCGAGTCACGCTCGGCGTCCCATTCGTCGGCAAACCGGCCGCTTTCGATGTCCTCGGCAAGCGCGCGCATGGTCGTGAGGACGTCGAGGTGGTCGTAACGGCCGCGGCGGGTGAGCTGACCGTACTGGCTTGTGGGAGAGTGGAATTCCGACTGCACCGCGTACCCGACCTCGCGCAGCAGCCGATATGTGCGCTCCACCTCGCCGGACAACACGAGCTCGGTGATGATCGCTTCAAGCGGGATGCCACGTTCGAGCATCGTCTGGACAAATGCAGTGTTGACAGCCGTCAGCGCTGGCGAGAGCACCTGCTCGACGCCAAGATCGAGGACCGCTTCCTGCATGGCGGTCAGCTCGATGGCGCCCTGCTTCAATCCCCCGATAGCCCGCGCCACGGCGAGGACGCGCTGGAGGGCTCGACCAGATATGTCGCGGTGGACTCCAACGGCAGTGATAAAGCCAATGCCCTCCTCGTAGCACCGGCGCACCTCCGGGCCGAGCATGCGAGGTGCCACCAGGCCCGCATCGCCCGGTGGCTCCAGACGGCCGAACGCCAACGTGTACCCGCTTGCCACGACAACGCAGGAAGCAGGTTTCGGCCGGAGGCTCAGCAGGGGGACGACATCGTCGGGCACAAGGATGCAGACGACGTCGGCCTCGTCGGCTATGGCGATCTCATGCGCGTCAAATCCATCATCGACGGCCTGCTCGCGTGTCGCGTCCCTGCGCACGCAGACCAGCGGCTGGCAACCGCTGTCCCGGAGATTGAGTGCCCACGAGCGGCCCTGATTGCCGTAACCCACCACCGCCACGGTCTCCGCGCTCAAGGCTCCGGGGTCGGCGTCGTCCTCGTAGTAGATAGTCGTCATGGGAGCCATCATGTCGCGTCGGACTGGGTCGGCGCGCGTCCTCTCGAAACTTCTCTGGGACGGCGCAGACAACCGTATAAACTCGCAATCTTTGAGGAGGGAACGTGCCCTTGAACCTCGACGCAGTGGGGTCGACCTCTGAGCCGACCGAACGCAGCTGGACCTCGACCGACTGCCTGCTCTACGCCCTCGGCGTCGGCGCCGGAACCCTTGACGCGACCGGATTCGAGCTCGAGTTCACGACCGAGAACTCGGCGGAGGTCTCCCAGAAGGTGCTTCCCACCCTCGCTGCGGTGGTAGGCGCCGGAGGCACCCCGAGGTCGTCCTTGGGACGCTTCGATCCGGCGATGCTCGTGCACGCCGAGCAGTCGATCGAGCTGTTCGGAGCCATCCCCACCGACGCGACGATCACGACGACCTCCACTCTCACCGCCATCTACGACAAGGGCTCCGGTGCGCTTGTTCGCTCCCAGGCCAAATCAGTAGATGCGGCAAGTGGTCAGCCTGTCTTCTCTACCGGAACAGGGCTTTTCATACGCGGCGAGGGCGGCTTTGGTGGCGACCGCGGTCCTTCCGCCGAGAAGGAACCCTTTCCCTCCCGCGCGCCTGACGAGGTGGTGACGTATACGACGCGGCCCGATCAGGCTCTGCTTTACCGGCTCTCGGGGGACCGCAACCCCCTCCACTCGGATCCCACTTTCGCCAAACGCGCCGGCTTCGACCGGCCGATCCTGCACGGCCTTTGCACCTACGGCTTTGTCGGGCGCGCCCTTCTCCACGCACTATGTGGGTCGGAGCCTGCCCGCCTCCGCTCGATGTACGGCCGATTCTCTCGGCCTACCTATCCCGGTGACACGTTGACCATCTCCATGTGGGTGGACGGCTCGAGAGCTCGCTTTCACACCGACAACCAACGCGGTGAAAGGGTCATCGACGCGGGAACATGCGAATTCTCGTGAGCACCTGGATCTTTGGGGACTCGGCGCCCGGCCCCTAATTGTTGCGACAGTGCGAAGCGAGATCTCGCGATGCCCTCACGCGAGACCGACGGCGTGGAGTTGTGCGTCGATCGCCGCCTGGACGCCGCGGGCCCAGAACAGCGACACGTGCCCGCCGTGGTACCAGTGCAGGGGCGGTTGCTCCCAGTGACGCCAAAGGGCGACGGCCTGGCTGCGGGGTCGGGCGAAGCGGTCGAGCGTGCCGGCCACGATGAAGCGCCGTTCGGTTGGCACCTTCGGCGTCAGCCGCAGCGGCGAGATCGGCGCGAAGAGGGGCTGGGCGCGCATCAGTAGGTCGAGGTCGTCCGTCGCCCCCATCTCGCTCGTGGCGTCGGCGGCCAGCGTGGGAAGGTCGACAGCCGGGACGAGCAGGAGCACGGCGTGGGGTCTGTCGATCGATGCCACCGTGCCGGCGACCAGCCCGCCGAGCGAGAGGCCCATGAGACCGATGGGCTGGTGCGTTCGAGCCCGGAGGTGCGCGAGCAGCTGTCGGGCGTCCCAGACCGCCTGCGTGAGCCCGTGGACGGTGTCGAGGACGTCGGCGCTCGGCATCGGCGGCGCCGTCGCCGGGCCCGGGTTCCGTCGGCCGTGGAACGGCAGCGTGAGGAAGGCGAGGTTGAGGCCGAGGTCGCGGTTGAGGCGCCGGGCCCGGAAGGCGCGGAGGTCGAGCCCCGGCCGGCCCATGCCGAAGCCGTGCAAGCAGACTAACCACGGCCGGTCCTGCGAGCGATGCTCGAGCAGGGTGGCCCGGGCGACCCGGTTTACCCGATAGCCGAGGAACCGCTCGGCCCCGGGCTCGTCAGGGCGCGGCTGGTAGCCGTCGAGCCAGGACATGCTCGTGAACCGGAGGCTTCCCGAGCGTCCTCGCCGCGCGCGCACGCCCTCCGGAAGCGGCGGCTCCTGGTGATACGTCTCCGGCTCGTGCAGCCAGCCCTGCTGCTCGAACAGCCCGAGAGCGTCGGACACCTCGCAGTCGATCCGTTGCCGCACCGCCGAATCGGGGCGACCGGCCCGAGAAGTGACGAGGCGGTAGGCGGCGGCGTCGACGAGGACGTCCCGGCGTACGCGTGGGGTCAGGCGCGAGTGCGGGCGCGGGTCGAGCGGTTCGTCGTGCATGCGAACTCCGTCTGGGTTTCAGTGGGGTGCTGGTGGGCTTCAGCGGTCGAACGGGTCGTGCACCGGTGTCGGCTTGCCCAGGCCGGCCGCGTCCATGAGTTCGGCGAGCGCGTCTTTGATGCCGTCGGCGATCCCCCACGGGTCGGCGAGGAGGTCGGGGTCGGAGGTGATCCCGAAGTCAACCCGGTCCATGTAGCTGAAGAGCGTGATGTTGAGGCCGGCGAAGGCGAGCAGCACGCTGGCGGCGTAGATGCCTGACACCTTGGCCCCGCAGGCGTAGATCGGGAACGGGGGCCCGGGGACGTTCGATACCACCACGTTCGCCACACGCGGCACGCGGTCGGTGATGTTCGTCGCCCAGGCGGCTCGCGAGGCGAGGTTGATCAGGAGCGGCGGTGCCACCTCGCCGACCGACTGGATCTTCCGAGCCCGAATGGCCTGCGTGAGCTCCTTGGCCGACTGCGTGCCGGCGTGGATGGCCTTCATCCGCTCGAGCGGGTCGTCGATGTCGGTCGCCAACGTCGCCGACATGGTGGCGATCTTGTTGGTCTGGTCGTTGTCGTCGGCAAGGCGGGTGGAGACCGGGACTTGCGCCGCGAGCGAACCCTGGTCGGGTCCGTCGCCGTGGCGCTCCATGTGGCCACGTAGCGCGCCGGAGACCAGGCCGAGCACGACATCGTTGACCTTGACGCCCAAGGCGTCCTTCACCGCCCGGACGTCGTCGAGCCCGACCGAGGCGAACGAGCTCTGGCGGTGCGGTCCCACGATCCCGTTGAAGCACGGTCCGGCGACGCCGATCGCCATGGGGTTCTGATTGCGCTGCCGGAGGATCGTCACCCCTCGCCCGGCGGTGCGGAGCACGTACTCAGTGATCTTGCGAGGCGTCTGGATCGTCGGGATCAGCGCCCGGACGAACAGCTCGATGTCGGACGGCTCGTAGAGCCCGGCGTCTTCCACGATCGGCGGCGCGTCAGCGGTGGCCGGCGGGTTGGGCTCGAGGTCGAACAGCTGCTCGGCGAGCCCCGCTCCGGACGCACCGTCCATCAGGCAGTGGTGGAACTTGGTGATCAGCGCCACCTGGCCGCCGACGACCCCGTCCACGTACCACATCTCCCACATCGGCCGACGCCGGTCGAGCTGGTAGCCCATCAGCATCCCAAGAAGGTCGCCGACCTCACGGCGGCCGCCCGGCGGCGGCACGGCGATGCGGCGGAAGTGCTTGTCGACGTCGAAGTCCTTGTCCTCGATCCACACCGCCCGGTCGAGGTGGAGAGGGACCTCCTTCAGCTTCCACCGGAACTTCGGCACGCGCGGGATCCGCTCCAGGAGGATCTGGCGCACCTCGCCGAAGCTGAACCGTTCCGACTCCGCCGGGTCCACAACCGTGAGGCCACCGACGTGCTGGTGCCACGCCGGCGTCTCCGTTGACAAGAAGAGCGCGTCCGTACCGGAGAGCCGCTTCATCGCCACCTCCAAGGGGGCCTTAGATAACCCGGGATCATAAGCCTCAGGTCAGTCTTTGCTGTAGGCGACGTCCAGGCGGGATCCATAAAGCGAGTCGCGGCTGCCGTTGGTGAGGGTTCGAGTGCGGTGTGAGCCGTCCACGAGTACCTCGCTATGAATACCTAAGTCTTCGATCATCGACATGGTGTTTTCTCATCTCAGGCAGCTCTCATCGGGTCGCGGCGCCGTCGAGTCGGTCGGCAGCAGCAGTGCGACCGCTGACGGCCGCACTGCCCAGCCCGCCGGCGATCGCCGCAGCCAAGAGAGGACCGACGGTACCGTAGGTGTTGTACAGAAGGCCCCTGTTCACATTCATTGCGCTTCGAGCACGAGCTTCTCGTGCGCTTCTCGCCCCAATGAGCCAGGCCCTCGAAGCCATATATGACCACGTCGTCGAACATGGGACGCTTCCCGCTCCGGCGCCCGAGCCCTAAGGGACGCGGACAGAAACGACCATTGGTCAGGCGCTGCTTCCCGTCATCCGGCGGCGCAACTCGACGTAGACCTCGTTGCCGACGATCTCCTCCAACTCCTCGCCCAACGAGTCGATAACCGGACGGTCACCCACATAGGCCAAGGAACCCTCAGTGCAACACCACGCCATCGTCTCTCCCTCCTTGCCCCAGTCGCGGCGCGTCCAGCGGTGCACAGTTGCGATCTCGGTATTGTCGGGACCCGCTTCCCAGTCCACCTTGATGGGTAGCTGCCAGCACACCGACGGTTTCCAATCGACGGGTGACTCGCCCACCTCTAGGGCCTCCAAGTGCAACGCACAGCCCGCGCCGCCGACGAATCCGGGCCGGTTGAGGAAGATGCACGCTCCGTCGACAACGCGGGTGTGTGTGCGAGCGGCGTCGCTGAAGATGCCACCTTCGGCTGCCTCGGCGTGCCGCTCGAAGCGCACCGGAGACAGCGTGTCCGCAAGCGCTGCGATGGTCCGAGATTCGTCCTCGTCGCCCAGGTCAGCGCCGATGGAGCAGCAGCCGAGGCCGAGGTGCTCCGCAGGTTCGGGGCCGATGCCCTGGCAACCTCGCCCCCACAGACAGGTCCATCTCGACGCCAAGAAGTCCCGATCGAAGCGCCAGACCGTGTCGCCGTCCTGGATCTCCTCCACCCCCGAGTCCATCAGCACGACCTTACGCAGGTCGGATCGCCTTTGCCTCGGGCTGCCGGCGCCAATATCTAGCCCACATCCCAGCCCCTGGCGCTCAACGCTCCGCACCAGACTCAATCATCTCCCTGCGGATCAGCGAAACGCGGAGCGCGCTTGTCCAGGAAGGCGGCGACGCCCTCGGCAAAGTCGGGACCGGTCATCATCTCCTCTAGCAGCCGCTGGGACCGGTTGACCGCGCTGACCACGTCACCGTGCAGGTCCGTGTAGATCTGGCGCCGAGTGGCCCGCAGCGAGGAGGGGGAAATGGCGGTGGCCAACTGGCCGGCGTACTCGATGACCCGGTCCATCAGCCGGTCCGAGGCCACCACCTCGTTTACGAGACCCATGTCCGCTGCTTCCTCGGCAAGGAACACACGGCTGGACAGCAAGAGATCGTTGGCCCGGGCTAGGCCGATCATCCGGGGCAGAAGCCACGACAGGCCGAACTCGGCGGGCAGTCCAAGTCGTCCGTGGGCGGTCGTCAGCTTGGCTCCGGCCGCCGCGAAGCGGATGTCGCAAAAGCACGCCAGCACGAGACCCACCCCCGCAGCGGGCCCGTTGATGGCGGCGATGACCGGCTTTGCAAGACCGAAGTGGTAAGCGAAATCGGCATCGAAGCGTTCGTCCACGCCGTAACCGGGATACGTCAAGTCGTCGGGTGTGCCCGGGTCGTAAGCGCCGCGTTCGACGTGTCCGGACAGTGCGCGGCTGTCGGCGCCGGCGCAGAAGGCTCGCCCAGCGCCGGTTACCACTATCACCCGGACCGAGTGGTCGCCATCAGCTTCGGCCAGCGCCCACCGATACTCCGTGTGCATCCGGCCCGTCCACGAATTGAGCCGGTCGGGACGGTCGAGGGTGATGATGGCGACGTTGTCGGATACCTCGTAGCGGACGACCTTGAGCTCCATGCCGGCCATGTTGCCAGTCCCGCCGCGGCCAGGCTGTGGAGATGCAGGTTCAGGGAGGATGAGAAGGGCGACGGAGCGGTCGAGACGGGGGCATCGCGGGGACATCGCGGAGGCATCGCGGGGTGATCGCGAGGGATCAGGTCAGCGTGGGTCTGGCGCCCCTGCAAAGCGGGATGGATCGACCGTGATATAGATGGCGCGGCATGTCGCAACCACGGCCTCGCCGGTACGCAGTTCAGCACTGATCAAGAGCTTGCGGCGTTCCCGATTGTCGAGTCGTGCACGAATCTCCAGAGGTTCGTCGACAGGCACGGCTGCGAGATAGCGGACCGTCAACTCGCCAGTGAAGGCAGGTTCTTGAAGTTTGCCGATCACGAATCCGGTCACGTCGTCGAATGCGGCGGCGACAATGCCGCCGTGGGCACGACCGGGTGCGCCTTCGAACGCGCGGCGTAGCACAACGTTGGCGATCACCTCATCGTTCTCGTATCGCACCTCGAGATCGACACTCGTCGGGTTCGACAGGCCGCCGACGGCGCGGTCCTCGAACCCGCGCCCGCCCAAGATGGACCCATCCGGGCGGCTCATGAGGGCCAGGCGATCTCGTATCGGTGTCTGATCGACCTGGCGTGCGAGCTCATTCGCGGTCTCCATAATCGATGCGAGCGTCCCGTCCGCGAGATCATGCGCCGCAAAGGCGTGGCTGAGCGCTCGCAAGCTGGCGGCCGCTGCTTCTCGTGCCTCTTCCGTCCCCATCCAGGCAAGTGTAAGGAGGTCGACGGTTCGTGCACGGGTGACTTGCGCACGCTCGCCGACCAAGATAATCTACAACCATATGGTTGTACGTAGCGGGTTGGCGGAGGACGAGATCGACCGCATCTTCGGCGCCTTAGCCGATCCGACCAGGCGCGACATCCTCGGGCGTGCCATCCGGCGCGAGCAGTCGGTATCGGCACTGGCCCGGCGGTACGCCATGAGTTTCGCGGCGGTGCAAAAACACGTAGCAGTCCTCGAACGAGCCACGCTTATAACGAAAGAACGAAGCGGCCGGGAGCAGATCGTGCACGCCAACCGGGCGACGGTGGGCAAGGCGGTGACACTCCTCGGCAACTACGAACAGCTGTGGATCCAGCGGGCCAAGCAGATCGCCGACATCCTCGCCAATCCCAAAGGAGAACAGACATGACCGTGATCACCACCACAAAGGACGTCCAGAATCTCACCCTCACCCTCGTCGCCGAATTCGACGCCACCCCCGATCGCGTCTGGGAGGTTTGGGAGGATCCTCGCAAGCTCGAGCGCTGGTGGGGACCACCCACCTTCCCGGCCACGTTCACCCGCCACGACTTCGTCGTCGGAGGCGAGTCCCGCTACTTCATGACTGGCCCGGCCGGCGAGACGCCTCGCGGCTGGTGGCGCATCGACGCTATCGACAAGCCACGTCGCCTCGACTTCGCCAACGGTCTCGCCGGCGACGACGGCGAACCCACCCCCGATGTAGAGCCGATGTCCGGCCACGTGACGTTCGAAGCGATAGACAGTGGTACGCGCATGACTGCCGTGACCCACTTCATCGATACAATGCAAATGCAGACGTTCCTCGATATGGGCATGCAGGATGGCATGACACAGGCAATCGGACAGATCGACACCCTCCTATCGCCTGCGCAGGTGTGACGCCCTCAGAGCCTGGACCGCCAGCTGTTGCCAGCGACGAGCTGTGCCAATAACGCGACCGGCCCCTCCTCTAGAGGTGTTCTTTCGGGCTCAGCCTTGTTCGGGTCACAATGGCGGGTGTGGAGGTCGCACCAGTCCTGCCCCGAATCGATGAGCACGGCATCTTTGTGGATGTTTCGGCGGACAGGGCGTGGCCCTTCGTAATAGCTGTTTTTGAACGCCTCACAACTCGACCGGCATGGCGTACCCTCGCGAAAACGCTCAGATGCAAGCCTCACCGTGCAGTCGGCAGCCCCGACAGAGTCGGTGCCTCTGTACCCGGCTTCCGGGTGACGCGGTACCTCGCGCCCACGGAATGGACGCTGGAGGGAGGGCATCTATTCTCGCGCTACTCGCTCACATTTCGGGTCACTCCCGTCGATAGCGACCACTGCCGGGTCAGTGCTGAATCCTCCGCTGTGTTCCCGGGCCATCACGGAGCGACCTATCGCGCCCTTGTGATCGGAACCGGAGGCCACGTCATTGGTGTCCGAGGCATCTTGCGAAGAATCAAGACGGAGGCCGAGCGCCCAGACCGTGCAGATTCTCGGTGATGCCTAACTGGTGGGAGGCAGCGGAGAACTCACCTCGAGCTGCGGAATTAGCGAGGCCTTGGCGCGTGCCATCAAGTCGGCGGCGTCCCACGGAAGCAAAAGACCTGCTCTGATCGCGGCATTCGTGGCAGCCTGCATGTCATTCACGTAATCCCGGTGTGTGGGATACAGGCTGTGGAGAAGCGTGGGACTAAACGGCACGGTCTCACCGAAGAACACGCCCGTCGTAGGGACGTAAGTTGCGATTGGCACCGTGATGACGGGCAACCGGTAACCACCCAGAGCGTTGCCGTACTGGTCCGTGGTCTCGGCTCCGACTGGATCGTATCCAGGTGGCGCACCCGCGGGAGTGCTGGTAGTCACGTTTCCGAATTCAAGCATGGGGACCGTTGGGGGTGACGCTCCATCGATTACCCAACCGTTTAGCCAGACCAAGGCATTGTCCATGACGTAGCGGTTCGGGAACATGTTCCCCCCGGGGACTAGTGAATCTTCGCGGGGCTCGTAGGCGTAGCCGTAGTTCCCCGCCAGCTCCTCCTCCTGTGCCCTCCACTGCGGGTCTCGTTGGCCGGCACCCGGTACGAGCACTCCTTGTGGGTCATCGAACTCCTGGCGATCGATCCAGTAGTCCACGTGAGATGCCCCGGCAATCTCCCAAAGGCGATAGTTCGTGGAGATGTTCGGTGGAGTGGACGGCGCTGTCCACTCGTCGAAGACGTTCATCACAGGAACTGCCGGCGGAATTCCTCCCGGGTACGTGGTGCTGCCACCTCCGACCAGCAAGAATCCGTTGACGAGGCCCGCGTAATTGACCGACGTGACGTAGTCGAAGAGCTCGTCAGCTGATTGAGACTGGCCTGCCGCCAGCAAGGTCTTGACCTGGAGGCCACCAAGTGGGTCGACACCCTCGGGGTGCCTTATCGACTGGAGAACCTGAGAGAATATGCTGAACGCATAGCCGTCGCCAGGCTGGCTGAGGGACGCATAGCGGATGGGGTCGCGCACCTTGAGTGACAAGGGCGAACAACAAATGCCTGCCTGCTGCACACTGACCATTACGTAGGCAAAGCCCTCACGCAGGACCGTAGGGTACGTCCAGTCCCAGATGGGTGTCTCGTCCATCTGAGCCGTGACGTTGTTCCACTCGACCACTACCGTCCCGTTGAACCTGCGCGGGTTGATCGGTTGCCGCACGATCATCCGGATCGTGTACGGAGCGGGGGCGGTCGACTCTGGATTTGAGATGCTCCCTAGCGAGCCGCTGTTAGCTCGATAACTCGCCGTGCCCGAGACAAAGTATTCGCTCTCGCTGTAACCAAACGGCGGCAGTGCGAACAAGTTGTCGGTCTGCGGTTGCTCGTCAATACCAAGGCTCCAGGGGATCGGGCCTGACACCTTCGGATTCGGTACGATCGCGGGTGCCGTCGCCGCCTGTGCCGCGCCAAGAAACGTGGGTGCCGTGGCTGTGATGGCACAAGAAACGACTGTCATCAGCATCCCAGTCGCGCCCGCGATCACGATCGCCCGTCTGACGTGGCGTAGCACCGTGAGCTTGGTACCACGGAAATGCGCCACGAAATCCCTCCCACTCTCCGCCCCGGAGTCCGAGGGTGGTTCACTCGAGGCCGCCGCCTCGGGGACGGAAACTAGATTCGCAATCACGGAAGCGTCAAACCCAAACGTCTGAGAGTCGGACTTGAGGGCCTCCGGCGGCGACTGCAGGTATGGAGGGCGATCTGGGCGGAGTGACTCATCGAACGGTCAAGTCCCCAAGCGAACCTTTTTGCGGGCTGCAGCGTCTAAAAGGGTGAAGGAGGGAGCGCGGGTGGTCGGTGGCCCAAGGGACAACGATGATCTTGCTCAGTGGTTGGAGCGGGGCTACACCCGCTCTTTCCGCACCGCATGTCTCCTCCTCGGAAACCGTGCCGATGCGGAGGAGGCCGTACAGGAGGCATTCCTAAGGGCCTGGAGGTTTCGGGCGTCGCTCGGAAGCGGCTCGAACCTCACGCCCTGGCTATACCGGGTCGTCGTCAACACTTGCTATTCCAAGCTGCGCGACGAGGTTCGGCGCCGAGAGCGGCGATCGGAGCTGTCCCACCTCGAGGAGGTGGCGTCTTCTACGCCTCCGCCCGAGGAGCAGGTGTGGCGAATCGATGTGTCGCGGTCCGTCGCGCGGGCCCTGAACGATCTGCCGTTTCATCTCCGAGTGGCGGTAGTGCTGCGTTATTACGCGGAACTGAGTGAGCGCGAGATCGCGACCGCCATAGGGCGCCGGCCAGGAACAGTGAAATCCAGACTCCACGAAGGTCGTCGCCTCCTGGCGGCCCACCCCGCTCTTCAGGCGTTGGTGCTCAGCGAGAGCGCTCCCGTCGAGGAGGAACTCCAGTGATGGTCGTCGACGAAGAGCGCTTGCGCGCCACCCTCAGCGAGGCGGCTGAGTCATTCGACATCCCGGACATGGCCGTGGAGCAGGTCCTGCTCAGAGCCAGGGACCTAGATGCAAGTCCGCACCTCATGAGCAGGTTCCGACGCCGCAAAGGCGAGACCGTCGCTTCGGACGCCCATGGTGATGCTGCATCGGAGGATGAGGCACTCAAAGCGCGTTGGCGAAGGAGGATGCTGCAGCTCAAGAGGCCACCGGTGGTGTTGACGACGGCTGCTCTCTCCCTCGTGGCGGTCACTCTGATCCTCTTGGCGACTCTCGGAGGCTTACCGTCCAGCCAGTCGAACCCTTCGGCCAACCGAGCGCCTCAAGGCCTTCATTCGTCGGCGACCCCGGGGGCCGTGAGCGGCGGCTCGGCGGCTCCGGGAAGTGCGGGAGGTGTGGGTGCGTCGGGAGGTCCGGCACCGGCACCGGGGTCGTCCTCGCCTCCGGCAACCGCCCCCTCCCTCCCCACCGGCGCAGTGGGCCAATCGTCCAAGGTGGAAGAGACCGGGTCGCTGGACCTCACGATCGGCAAGGGTCGACTCGAGACCATCTTGACGAGTCTCACCAACCTGGCCGTCGCAGACGGGGGCTTCGCAGCGGACACTGCGACCCAGTCCGGAGATGCCTCGAACATCCCCACCTCCGGAAGCATCACGCTCCAGGTCCCACAGGCCAGCTTCGACAACGTGCTGGCGAATGCGCAGGCACTTGGTACGGTCACCTCAGTCACCTCCAAGGCGACCGACGTCACCGGACAATACGTGGACCTCCAGGCCCGCATCACGGCACTGCAGGCGAGCCGGGACCAGTACCTCACGATCATGTCGAAGGCGACTTCGATCAGCGACATCCTCGCCGTGGAGAACCAGCTCGACAGCATTCAGAGCCAGCTAGATCAACTCCAGGGCCAGCTTCAGGTGCTCGACAACGAGACCTCATACGCCACCCTGGCGGTTTCGCTCACCGAGAACCGTTCGCACCGGCCTCCTCCGTCACCCAAACCTGCCTCAGGAATCAGTGATGCTTGGCACAGGTCGGTGAGTGGCTTCGCCGCTGCCTTTGACGGACTGGTCCGGATCGCTGGGCCCGCGCTATTTGTCCTGCTCTGCCTGATGGTCGCCATCATCCTTGGCCGGCTCGCGTGGCGAAGTGCGCGTCGACGATTCCTTTAGAACTAGGCCTCTTGATTCCGCTGCGAATTGATCCCTCGCCTATTACGTGGCTTCACGTGAGGCCTCTTCGACACAGCGGCTACGACATCAGCAGCGCTGGCAGCCACCTCACCGGCGACGAGTCGTGCGGGGCGTGCCGACAGGGAGACCATCGAGCTGACTCCGTCCTCGTGGTGCAAACCGACTCTGTACAGCATCCGGGTCATGCGCTCAAGCGTCCTCGGCATTTGCAACCCCTCCTCGCACTGGCCGCAACTCTCGTCACGTTCGGGCGACACGTCTATACCCGGTGCACGGGTTTCGTAGACATTTAGGTCATACGCGGCAATGCCGTTCCGTTGACCGGCTGGTAACTTGTCTGCTGGAAGGGCAAGTCACCTTGTCAAACCAATGGGTGTCCCAATATTGCGACATCTGCGGCCGCTGACGGTATCCCCATTGGTGGGGCCGTTACGTTTCGGCTCAGCTCGTCCTCGGGTCCCGCCACATCGGCCACACCGGAGGGCCACCCAGTGGCAACTGGATCTCGCCCGTCACCTCGAAGCCGTGCCGACGGTAGAAGGATATGTTGGATCGTTTCGAGGACTCGAGGTACGCGGGTAGCCCAGTGTCGTCGCACCGGTCGAGCACTGGGCCTAAAAGCGCCGAGCCGATCCCCTTGCCTTGGTTGGCCGTGCGTGTTCCGAGCACGCCCAGGTACCAGTGGGGCTCCTTCGGGTGCTGATGCTCCACGTAGCTGAGAGCTCGCAACGCCCGTACGGCGTGGCGGCCCAGGGCGCGCAGCATCGCAGGCGAGTGACGCAAGATCGTCATCGGGGGAATGATGGCTTGCCCGGGAGGCGCCCACAGGGCTGCTCCGGAGGTCTCCAGCGTCGTCCAGACCGTGCCGATCGGCATGTAGTGGGCACGGAGGAGCACGCTGAAGAGCCGGGTTAGCCCCCGCGGTCGGCGCCGTTCGTCTCGCAGCATCCATGACATGACGGGATCATCGAAGAACGCGTCCTGTAGGGCATCGGCGATCGCGCGTCGGTCCTTCGGGGCCGCCAGCACTACCTCCGGCACGTTTTGAGCCCGATCGTCAGGGTGGCCGACCACAGGCTCAGAAGCCTACGCGAGTGAGGATGCTGGCTGCGCACGACTCGGAGGTGGCATGACTCCCGAGCGATTGATGTCTTGCCCGACGAAGATACGCCGTTTAGGACGATGACCTGGGTGCTCAAAAGGGACAAGGTAACACTGCCCCCAAACGCCGGTATCGAGCGTTACCAGAAACGTGGCACGTAGGAGAGGCCAAGCATTTCCGATTACATCGCTAGTCTTCCCAACGTCCAAGTCGACGAAGGGACGGGTGTGGCAGTCACGGGAATGGCGAATTTGGCCGTAAAGGTCGCAGACCTCGATGCAGCGTGTGCCTTCTATGAAGCAGCCGGCGCTCAGGTCCGGGACCGGATGCATTGGAACAACGGTGAGCGAGCTGATGTGTATCTAGGGCCCGTAATGATCACGCTTTTCACCCACGCGATCTATGAGGACAGTGTCGCCGTGCCCCCGGAGGGCTTCCTCCACCCAGCCCTGTTTACCGACGACCTCGACGCCGAACTCGAGGGCCATACGGTGGTGTGGGGCCCAGCGGTAGTCGAGGGAGTGTTCGGAAAACGCCGCATTGCGTTTGTCGATGCGCCGGGTGGCATCCGGCTCGAATTCATGGAACAGGTTGAGCCTCCGTCAACAATGAAGGCGGCACCGCAATCGTCCAGTCGCTGTTAGCTGGTCACCACGATCCGTCGGCGAGCGATATACCCGGCGTCGGGCCAACGCACATCCCGCACCCAGGACATCCGTTCCATCACTCGGATGATCATCGCGCTCGTATCGATCTGCAAGCGCCCGACTCCGTGGCGGGCTGACGTCGGTGCGGCGTGGTGGAAGTTGTGCCATGCCTCGCCCATCGACGGCAACGCCAGCCACCACACATTCCGGCTTTCGTCCTTTGTCCTGAACTGACGACGGCCGGTGATGTGGCACACCGAATTGATCGCAAAGGTCACATGGTGGAGGAGGGCGACTCGCACCAGGCTCCCCCAGAAGAACGCCCAAAGAGCGCCCTGCCACGACCATGACCACAAACCGCCTACGGCGGGGGGAATGAGCATCGAGAGTGCGACCCACAGCGGGAACGCACGTGAGATCCCGACTAGGGCCCGATCCTCGCACAGGTCTGGCGCGAACTTCTGCAGCGAGGTCTGCTGGATGTCGAACAGCCAGCCGAGATGGGAGTAGAAGAACCCCCGAGTGAGGGCCTTGAGATTACGGCCGTAACGCCACGGCGAATGAGGGTCTCCCTCGCGATCAGAAAACCGGTGGTGCTTTCTATGATCGGCAACCCAGCGCAGCATGGGTCCCTGAATAGCCATGCTTCCGGCGACGGCGAGCGCCACTTGCACCCAGCGCTTCGCCCGAAATGCGTGATGGGTGAAGTGACGGTGGAACCCCACCGTGACGCCGTGTCCAGTGATGGCGTACATGGCGCCAGCGATCACGACGTCACGCCAGCCAAGACCCCAACCCCACAGCACCGGAGCGGCGGCGATTATTGCGGCGAATGGTATAGCGATGAACAATCCGAGTGCGATCTGTTGCCAGATCGTCTTGAGATCACCAGGGTCTTCCTCGTGGAGCGCATCGTCCGGAAAAACGTCTGTGCTCCGCGTCTGGTCGACCAGCGAGGTGTCCGCCAAGGCCTCATCGCCCTCGCTCGCACAGGCCTCCCGGATCCTCATCGACATCTCCCATGTTCTACCTCGGATTGCCAGGTAGGGAGGCGGACCGGCGTGGCAGGCTGAGCGGATGGACCCCTCCGTCTCCCGCCGCATGCTTCGCACCCTCGAACCGGTTCACGGGATGATCTACTTCGTCCCCGAAGGGCACGAGACCTATACCGCAGCCGGCTTGAAGGGCCGGCGCATGGGCTACTTCGCATCACGATCGGCCGCCATGGGGCCCGTGCCGGCCGAAGTGGTGATCGCCACCTTCTACAACTTCAACCCCGATCTGGTCCGCCGGGCCATCCCCGAAGCCTGGGCGCTGGCCAGCCCCTCGCGGGTCCTGGAGGCTCGCCTGGAGGCTGCCGATCTTGCGTTGCGACGGATGCTGGGGGAGGCCATCCGGTCCCGGGAGATGACCGAAGCCGCCGAGCTCGCCCGCCGGGCCACCGAAGGGTGCCGGCCTGAGGGCCACCCCCTGTACGCGGGCCATGCGTCGCTTCCTTGGCCGTCACCCTCGGACCCTCATCTCGTGCTCTGGCACGCGCAGACGCTGCTTCGAGAATTCCGCGGTGACGGGCACATCGCCGCCCTGGTGGCCGCCGAGCTCACCGGCATCGAAGCCCTCGTCGTCCATCAGGCCACGGGAGAACTCGCACCGGGCGTGCTCCAGATCTCGCGCGCCTGGTCCGACGAGGAGTGGGCGGCTGGCGAGGCCTCCATCCGCACGAGGGGGTGGCTTGCCAATGACGGCACCCTGACCGAAGCCGGTCGTCAGTCCCGCGAGGAAACCGAGAACCTGACCGACAGGCTGACTCTTCGGTGCTGGGAACTGCTCGGAGAACAGTCGTGCACCCGGTTGCGCGAGCTCGTGCGGCCGTGGAGCCGGACCATCGCGGAACAGGCGTTGGCGGGCGGCCTCACCTTCGACGACGAGGATTGACGCCGACCTGGCTACACGTCGAGCCACGATCGACTGAAAGACGGGGGGCGCAAGACGCCTCGAACCTCAAGTGGGGTGGTATCACCTAAATGAAATATGAGCCCGCCGACGAGCGATACCGAGCGCTTCAAAGACCCTAAGGGCGCCCCTCGGGCGATCGGTGTCCGGCAATCTCGCGCACCTGTCACCGCCGCCGGGCAAACTCGCTTACATGAGCGAAGGCGACGACGATCCAGTTCCAGCAGAGCTCGTTCTGGGGCTCGACGACGCATTTCGAGTGTTGGAAGCGTTGGAGGACGCCCTACTTTCCATGGAGGATTCCGGTGTCGCTCCTGGACTCCAAGACGAGCTCGCGACCGTCATCCGACTACTTAACAGTAAGCTTGGCCTGGACGAAGGAGGTGTCCCGTGACTGAGCGCGAGATTCTGCGACCAGCCGAAGCGGCGCGCCGGTTGGGGATCCCAACTCGAGTGATTATCCAAGCGATGTATGAGAAGAAACTTCCCCGCGTGCGGCTCGCCGATGGCACGCTCGGAGTTCCTTCTGACGCTTTGGACGAATTCCAAGTTCCAGCAGGCTGAATCCGAAGGCACTCATACGTGCCGAAGTAGTGCGACCCCGGATACCGGACGACCCGCACGGCATCGCCGGCCGCTAAAGCACGGAGGGGGCGATGTAGGGTCCTCCGGTGGTGGCGCCCTCGTTGCGGATGCCGGTGGTTGGTCGGTCGATAGCGGGAATGGTCGCGCTCTGCTCAGCTGGCCCAGCATCGGCCCTGCTCCTCTCGGAACCCGGCGTCACGGGAGCCAGCAAGTCTCAGCCTTTCTCGCCTCGGCCTCCGTCTGGTTCGGAGCCGGAGCGTGGTTCCTGGGGGCACATCAGCTCCAGGATTGAAACCCCCGCAAGGTGCCGTGTGCCGGCGGCAGACTCCGTGGTGCACCCGCCCGGTAACACGGGCGATGACTCATCTCGATCCGCTCCTGGTGTGACTACAGCCAACGAGGGACAGCAGCGGAGTACTGCTGCCAAGATTCTCCGAAGCGTTCCTTCAACGTCTTTTCCTCCCGGCTGACTGCGTACCGCATTGCCGTAGCGACGGCGAGGCTGAAAGCCAACAGGCCCGGACTCCCGAAATAGACAGTCCACCCGATCAATGTCGCTTCCTCGCTCACGTACATCGGGTTCCGGCTGAAGCGATACGGCCCTCTGCTGATCAGCTTCTCAGGCATCAGACTGACGGCCACTGTTTCATCGGGTCTGTAGTGAGCGGCCAGGCACCAGGTGAGGCCCGACACAGCGAACCCGAGCACTACGACACCCAGCCGATTGAATGGTCCGGGCCGGCCTCTTCTCCAGCCGAGTCTGCGGCCACGGAGAGCAACCCACACCGGAACCACGCCGAACACGATGCTCCAGGAGACGATCGAGAACACCACGACCTGCGCACGGGTCATGCGGGGTCGGCTCGCCAGCACCTCGTCATGTGTCGCTCGTTTCATCGGAGTCGAAGGTTAACGGGGGCATCCTCAAAGTGTCGCTTGTGCTCCCCTTCTCCCTTGTAGCAACGCACGAAAACGACGGAGAGGTCATGATGTACGGGTGGCGTAGAACCTCCGGGTTGTCACGCAGTTTGAGTCACCATGCGGATGGTGGTCGATACCGGGCATCCCCCGCCTTACGACGAGGGTGGTGATGGTTGCGTGCCGGGCGGAGAACCGGTGAGACCCGTCCCCGGATACAAGGGGTAGCCCAAGTTGGTCGAACGCTGCACGTACTCCTCCCAAGTCATGTCGCCTCGTGCATACCGGATTCGCAACTCGGTGATGGCTGGATCGGTCCCTAGAGGTGGCATCGTCGCCGTCGGAGCCCAGGTTCCCCGGTAATGAGAAGTACTCCACAGCCGAACCAAGACCACGATGCCGACGATCAGCAGGGCGAGAACGACAGCGAAGAACAACCAGCCGAACACGCCTGGATGGTGGAACCCGCCTGGATTATGACCAAACATAGGATCTCCTTGGATCTTCGTTGAGGTCCATCAAAGCAGGGCAACCTTTACGACTGCTGTGGAAGGACCTCCACGGAGGTCATTCACCCGATTCGGCCTTTTTCGTTGCCGGACCATGCTCGACGCTCAGGTGGTCAAGCTCGTCCGAGATCTCGATGGATGCCATCGTGGCTACTGGGAACTCCACGGTCACCAGCCTGCGCCCAGAACTCGGGATCGACACGCCAACGGTAGATGACCTGGATCACGCCCCATCCCCGCTCATCCAAACACCACCTCGTTCAACCCAGGGGTAGCCTCGGCGCATCGGCGAGGGAGGATCGATAACCATCTCTTCCCCTCTTCTTGGTCGGAGCGAATACCCGGTCGGGAGAGAACGAGCGCAGGTTTCGATCTCCTGGTTTGCCGCCCACTACCTCGACCCACTCCTCAGCGGTGACCACGTTTCGTACATGAGCCACGAACTCCCACTTGGCCGAGCGCAGTCGCGTGCCGGTCACCTCGACGGTATCGCCCTTCCGCAACCCAGCCCAGGTCGATGCACGCTGGAAGTTCGTCGTAGGTTGGTCTGTGGCATCTGGCGTTCGCTTCCGGCGGGTCATCGCCGTGCCTCCATTCGTGCCAGCAAGTGGCGAACTCGACTTGGCGCTCGGTGACTGGTATCGCCAGGTCCTTTGGGCAGCGTTGATGGTACAAAGCGTCTTCTGCAGGTGTCGGTTACCCGGCGATTGGGCGGAGAAGCACCAGCGGTATCTCCCTACTGGTCTTGCGCTGATAACCGGCATAGTTGCGGTGGTCGGCGATGACCAGCGGCCACAATCTTGCTCGCTCGTCCGACCCGGCTACCTCGGCACGCATCGGCATTGGTGGCTTACCCCCAATGGAAACGGTGACCTCCGGGTTGTCACGCAGGTTGAGGAACCAGGCGGGATGGTGGTCGTCGCCTCCGCGCGACGCCACGATGACGATTGTCGATCCCTCTTGGTAGGGAGAGGTCAGCATGGATGTGCGCTGCTGACCGCTCCGCCGTCCCGTAGTCGTCAACTGGAGCACCGGCATCCCGTATCCCGACGATCCGAGTCGCCCGCGCGAAGCGCTAAGCACTAAACGGTGAAAACTATTCAACAGCTTGAAGCTCAGGTCCGAGGGCACAACGCGATGGTACCCACGAATCCTTCGGAATGGACAGTTGGACTGAGACATATCCCGTCAACCCAGCCACGCCGCCCTCGAATCAAGTGGCACCAACGACGTGAGCCGCTCGACCCTGATGGGAATGAGCTCTGCATCCGCTGAGGTGACCTGGATGGCGATTCAGGCGTTGCCCTCCTCAGATAACGAGTGAAGTGCTTCAAGAGTAACCTCTAGGTCTCGGTGCGGTGGAACAAGAATGACCAGCTTCTTCAGGTACGCCATTGACTACAGGTTCGCCCCGGTGCTGGCACCGTTCGGTCTGCGACCAAGGAAGGACGGCGTCACGATCACCGACGACGACAGATTCATCGCGACCTTCGGGCTCCTCAAGCTGGAGACTTCCCTCGCTAATGTCGACGGCGCACACGTCACCCGTGACTACCGCTGGTGGACGGCCATCGGAGTGCGCCAATCCTTCGTCGACGACGGGCTCACCTTCGGCACCAACCGGGACGCCGGTGTGTGCGTCCACTTCGATGAGAGGGTCCGCTCGCCTCTTCGTCGGAGGGGCCATTCGGCGCTAACTGTCACAGTCGCCGACCTAGACGGCCTCATCGAGACGGTATCGCCAGGTGCAACGTGGTGAAGGTGCATATATGTAGGAGTGCTTCTGCCAAGGACGCTGCTCAGAAGATGGCGTGCCCAGCTCCACTTCTTGATCCCCTTTACATGCGCGACGCGTATGTCATTGATCGGACAGCCATGAGGTTCCGAAGTCATCCTGCCCGTTCGTCGAGTTGAAGATCTGCACACCCGGATCACCACAGCCCGGAATCGAAGGGCTTCGAGGAACTGAGTAGACCACCCAGACGAGCACGTTCTGGTACTGCGGGACGAGCGTGCCGTTTGGCTGTTCCTGTGCCGGGAGCCGCGCAGAGAGGCGGGTGAGAAGCAGCTGATTGCGATACAAAGGATTCCCGTTGGACGCCCGTTTCCAGATGAAGGCTGCGGACACGCTGGGCTGGTCAGATGGAAGCGGTGGGTCAAGGGTGATGTCCCCTTGGTTGAGGACCAACCGCACTGTAAGCCTCTCAGGTCTAGGCATGGCGTCGGGGTCCTTCGACATAGCGCAGACCTCGGAGGCTTTGGTGTCGGGGGCATGTTCTCTGAAGCCGATCGAGTCGAGGATGGCCTTTCCGACCTTCGGGTCCGGTCCGATCCCGATCTCAACCGATACGCCGTCGTACCAGTAGGATTTGACAGGACCGGGGTAGGAGTCACCTTCGTATGCGAGCACCTGTCCTCGGGCCATCCTCACTGTGCTGGCGCCGCGCTGTCTCTTGCCTGGCTGGAGCCATACGCCGTCGCTCCTATATTGCAGCTCCTCGCCTGGATATGGGCCGGGGCAGCTTGGCACTCCTTCCCAGGCCGGTCTGGGTCCGACGAACACCGTGGGGGGATTACCGAAAGGGCCATCACAGGTGCCAACTCGCATGCCCTTTAGAACCCGCCAGCTCGCTGGCACGGTGACGTGGACACCGTGGTAGCTCACGACCTTTTCTCCATTTGGCGCTGTGGTCGCCGGCGTTGAGCCGCTGCCTCGTGAGCAGCCTGCCGAGATGCCCATGACTAGGGCGACTGCTACCAGCCCAAAGCGACGGGACCTCTTGTCGATTTGGACCCTTCGAGGTCTGGTTGCGGCTCGGGGGGCCAGCGTTCGAGCAAGGACCACGTTCACGATGTTTCTCCCATCGGCTGCTCTCGCAAGGAGGAGCGCAAGGGGAAAGCCGTTATTCCGCTTTCCCGAGCGGTCTGAATATATGGGGTGGAATGATGTTGCCCGGTGCGCCGAGCGTCGGGGGTTGTCGCTGCTATGGGGCTTGGCCTTTCCCTCGCAGCCCGAACAACACCCGGCAAATATGAAATTCCTAACCGTGTCAAGCAGGCATAGCCTGGTGTTGAGCGGGCCAACGCGGGGCGCCTCTGGTGACCCCTATCTCGTTGGCTCGCTCGTCGCGTCAGGGACGCG